>Ga0208387_1000042_pt1 | contig 46101 bp, 69 predicted proteins | sample CryBogCBH27Jul09_FD_184611 | JGI IMG/M metagenome (GOLD analysis project Ga0208387, IMG submission 184611) | Freshwater microbial communities from Crystal Bog, Wisconsin, USA - CBH27Jul09 (SPAdes) | ecosystem: Environmental > Aquatic > Freshwater > Lake | place: Crystal Bog, Wisconsin, USA...
GATATAATTATGTATTCTGGAAAGCTATCACTCTTAAACCTCATTCTTGCTGTTTCGTGCCCAATTCCTATAGAATCGGCGGCCTGCGAAATCGAGTTGTAAGATACATTGTCTACCAAAACTTCATAACCGTGTAAGTATTTTTTAGATACTTTTTCTTTAACTATTTTTTTAGGACGAGTAGCAGGTACCTTCCATTTATTTCTACCAGCTATCCATCCATTTGGTATTTGTCCATTAAGTACTTTTTTATTTTCTTTAGTCTCTAAATTACAAATCCACATTGTTCCTGCTTGGGAATTATTTTCACCAACTTGTAAAGCACTCATTGCCTTACTCATATCCTCCCGGTAAACTGAAAATATCCTCGAACAAGCTCTATACTTTTCTTGTTTGTTGGATATTGAATTACACATCATGTTAAATGCTTTTAGCATCTTGTAATATGAATTCTTATTACCTTTATACATCTTAACTAATATCCAATGACATATAAAATGTTCCCTGGCGGTAAGCCTTACTAAATTATCTTTAGAGTCAGATCCACCAAGACTTATTGGAACAATATGATGTTTTTCAGTATATCCATCATAAGGATTGTTTAATCTATTCTCAATAATTTGATTGTATAGTTTTGCGTAGTTCATAATATTTGGGTTCTATTGTATTTAGTTCGGTTTCAAACTAATACTCCCAAATAGTTTACTTCGCTACCAGATTACGCTAATCCGAGTTTAACTTGGTACCTGGACACGGTTTCGAACCGCGGACCCTCTCCGTGTAAAGGAGACGCTCTACCCCTGAGCTATCCAGGCAAAATCTTTACTTATATACTTTACTGTAATCAAAAGCAATACGATGCAATACACGGTTTTCCATATCGTCGAAATCCCATCGTTTGTGTATACTTAACCATTGCTCTGATATTACAACATCTCCATCATCCCAATCATGATGATAACAATATTTAGGCTTCAATACGTGCTTCTTGAGCGTTTCCATTATTGAATTAAACTCGTCATCTTCATAACCTTCAAAACCAAAAATCTGTAGGAATGGAAAGAACAATCCTGTCTTTCCAGCCTTGTTGGTTTGAACTAGGTTAATGGGATAATCTCTATTCACATGTTCGACAAAAAACTTACTGTCAGAATACATACCTGATTTATATCCGCAGTATACTCTAATGTCTTTAATCTTATCTTTCAGTTTATTGCTGAGTCCTTCATAACTCGCAATGTTATTAATCCAACTTGTACGTGAACCTTTGGTACCTTGGTCGCCATACAACCAAATCAAAGGCTTTCTGTCAGGATTACTTGTTTGATTAGCATGCCAATCCAATGCCACACGATGTCCAAATAGTCCTTCTTCACCGTACTTGTCTTTTTGACCAGTAACTCGTAAAATACCTTCGTTCAATCTAATGTGTTTAAATCTTTCATAGTCGGCAGGATAATATTGATACTCACCGATTACACTACAGAAGTCAAGTTCTTGTTGTGGTGTCATAGACTGTTTTTTAAACACAACAACCATGTTTGAAACAATTAACTTAGCAACTTCTTTTATTTCTTTCTTTTTTAAACTATTAATATCTTCGTTTACAAAGACTGTCCAACCGTTTTTATCATATGTAATGTTCATAAAACTTTTACTTAATTTGTTCTACAAGTATACCTGACTTCTCTAAAAATGTCAAGCCATAATCATCTCTATATGCTTCACGATAAAAAACTCTCTTAATACCGCTTTGGTGAATAAGTTTAGCACAATCCAAACAAGGACTATGTGTAATGAACATATCAGCATCTAATCCACTTTCACTGCTACGAGCTAGTTTTGAAATAGCATTAGTCTCTGCGTGAAGTACTTCAGGACGAGTTTTTAACTCTGGTTCATTATTAATGTTATAGCCAACAACAACTTCGCAGTTGTTATCCCAACCGGCGGGCATACCGTTATAACCTATGCTTATGATCCTATCATCCTTAACAACGATAGCACCGACTTTTAATCGACGAGCATGACTGAGTTCAGCAAATCTACGTGCTGTGTCCATGTATGCTTGCTTAAACTTTTCTTTCATCATACCTATCTTAAAAAAATACACCGAGCAGGCAACAGGATTCGAACCTGCGACGAACAGCTTGGAAGGCTGACACTCTACCGGGCTGAGTTATACCTGCTCGGTGTATTCTTACATTACCACTATACGAATCCCGCATTTTTAATATGTACTTCTTTTTCACTTACAGAGCCTGTCTTATCTGCAGGGTGTGAAACACATATTAAAAATGTCTTACTAAAGACATTTTGTTTTTTGGTGCCCCTACACAGAATCGAACTGCAAATTACGGATTACAAAACCGTCGTTATACCATTTAACTATAAGGGCGTAAAACTATTTAATCTTCAATCTTGTTATGCTTTGGGTCAACCATTTTGGCTTCCCACTTGGCCAACTCTTGACGGAACTCGTCTTCGGTTAGTGCATGCCAACCGATACAATGTCCCACAGGACTACGACCACAACCACAACGGCCAAAACTTTCACTAACTTCTTTTACTTTTGGACTCATATTATTCCTTTGTTTTCTTGTCTAACGATTGGTTACGTTCTTCTATCAACTTAAAAGCTTCGTCTTCTGCTTGAGCATCTTCGATATCTTTCGGACTTGGTTTACGAAAGATAGCATCAAAGTTATTACCAAATTCTTCTTGGCTAACACTGTATGGACGTGGCCTACTTCCTTTGCTCATCGAATCTTCCTCAAATACTCTAATCCGACTTTACCTTCTTGAATCTCTTTCAATGCCAAAACATTGGGAGTGGTCTTGTTGGCATTGTCTACCAAGGGACGACTACCTCGTTTCAGTTCACGGGCACGAATAGCAGCCACCAGAACTAGTGCAAAACGATTACCGATATTGTCAACACACTTGTTGGTGTCAATAACAGTACGGGTCAGCAGTTTAGGATCAAACATGTAAAATCACTTTCTATAAAATGTGGTGCCCAGGGGCGATTTGGTGCGGATGGTGAGACTCGAACTCACACGCCTTTCGGCGACGGCTTCTAAGACCGTTGCGGCTACCAGTTACGCCACATCCGCTTTAACTTTCTTAGGTCTACCGCCCTTACGATTAAGGGCAATCTTCCTTTTATGTTCTTCTGATTTAGGTTTACCTTTGTTACCAGCTCCTCCTTGGTTACCCAATTTACTTTTGCTGTTTAACTTTTTAGCTTCCTCTAAACCGTATTTCTCTACAGTTCTTTCCCAAACAGATTTACCCTTGTTCTCTACTTGATCTTGCCTGTTTTCTTGTGCTGTTCCCCAATACATATGATTAGGATTTCCACAAGCACCATTATTACAAGCATGACATAAATGTATTTTATGTCCAGTAGGAACTGTTGTATCTAATTGATGTGCTAGTAATCCTTTAAAATAATAACTACCAGCACCTCTTTCGATACAGGTTTCATCTAATTTAAGATGTTCCTGTCTTATTTCTTTTGCTAAGGTAATGTATTCGTAAATGTTTTTCATATATTTATTTAGCTAAACACGCTGAAAAACACATATACCAACCTGGGCTATTAACTAACTAAAACATTATTATAGCATACTATTTAACATATGTCTATATCTATTAAACAAAAATGGCAACAATATCTACGCAGGTCTCATGATATTGTCCCGTTCGACTTTCCCTCCTGGGAACTCCAGGTAGCCCTAACCGCCGGTAAGCACGGTAGTCGACTTGCAGTGTCTACGGGAGAACTATGTCCCAAATCCCTCATCAAAGTGTCTTCAACTCCCAGGCTTCCGGCCCCTGTTGATTCTTCTTTGAATATATCACCACCGCTCTCGGTTTACCATTAAGTGATAATACTCAGGTCTTACAGACCGAGCGAATTTTGGAGTGGGTTGCGGCCCTCCTAAGCCATTGCTCACGGTTATCTCAAAAGGGTAAGATGGCCCTATCCTTCATAAGTTTATGCGTCCATAAACGGTACCCGTCGAATACTATCACTTAATGGTGCCCGGAGCCGGAATCGAACCGGCACGCCCTTTCGAGCGAGAGATTTTCTTACCACTATAGTTTTCACTACCTATTAAGTTTGTGGTCTGGACTATACCTTAACCATTGCTTACGCTTTAGGTTCCCGCCGTCTAGTCTCTACACGTTCAAAAGTATTTCTACTTAGGCTTCGCTCGGTATTAGCATTTTACAGCCTTCACCGAATTTGACGGGTTCTACTCCTATCGTTTCCAATAGGGCACTCAAATTTTACTCTCAAGTCTCTTGTGTCTACCTATTTCACCACCCGGGCAAATTTTTTAAATTAACTTTTTAAAGAACAACTACTAATTGCTTAGTAAGTATATATTGTAACGCCTTTTCAAGGTATTGTCAACAAGTATTTTGGTGCTCCCAAGAGGTAACGCTCCTCTGTTTCGGCATTACCAATGCCGTGTAATACTTTTATACTATGAGAGCGATTAACTCAATGTTGGAGGAACTCGGTCACTGGCATCATAAGCAGGACCGATTGCTGGTGCAGGCACTGGCTCAGGAGCTGGTGGTGCAGGCGGCGTAATGACTTGACTGGCCTGTGTTTTAAAATCTGCCAAGTGGGCGGAAATTGCAGCCTTGAGTCTAACAGCATCTGCTTCAGCGGCATCAGCGGCCTTTTGTGCGGCTTCTGCGGCAGCTTGGTGTAGATCACGTGCTCGGGCCAAAGCAGACTGTAATTCAGCCTTGAGACGATTTACTTCACCGTTAGCGGCAATAGCATCAGCCTTGGCTTTTTCGAATAAAGATTTAGCATCTAATTCAACGGCCTTAACTTCTTCAATAACAATATTTTCAACTTTCTTTGCAGTTTGTTCTACTGCTTTAAACTTATCAAAAAATCCCATTTTGGTTCCTTTGTGTGTTATGTGTTTGGCTCCGGTACGTGGATTCGAACCACGCTTCACGGATTAACAGTCCGCTGCCTTCACCTAGATTGCTCTACCGGAATATTTCTTTACTCTGTTGTACTACCGTCAACTGCTACATAACCAGTTAGCAGTCCAGTCTTACGTTCATTCTTTGTGCTCTTGGGAACGATAGCGGCAGCAAGATCTGCTTGAATCATCATTGCTTTCCAGCCAGCACGTTCTTTACGACCCATACGACCACCAAGCAAGTTCTTGGTAGCATTTTTCATTCTGTAGTTTGCGCTTGGTTTAATGTACATATTCTTCTTTATTGTTATTTGGCAGAGAGTGAGGGATTCGAACCCTCGATACAGTTCTACACTATATGCCTCCTTAGCAGGGAGGTACCTTCGGCCTCTCGGTCAACTCTCTATATTTTTATTATAACATTACTTATTGATCTTTGTCAACAGGTATTTAAAATCTGGTACGGCTGGTAGGTCCTGCCCCTACAAAGGCCGTTGTCTATGACACAGCCCCGTCCCCTTTCCTAACTATGGGTTAGGCGGGAGGTCTACTATATTTCCACTCACAGCCGCATATACAATTATATACTTATCTGCTGTTAGTGTCAATGATAGACCGACGTTTAGCTATGTCTAAATATTCTTCGTAGTATTTTCTATCTAAATCTATTCCTATACTGGTTAGAATGCCATTTAAATAATCCCAATCTTTCCATACTTGATCGATGTTGATATATGTATTGTAGTTTAAATCTGGCATCCAATACAGTGGAGGTTTAGAGTTAGAAAATCCTTCCATCATTTCTAACTGTGTTTTTCCGTTTCTCACATCCTGAAGATTTTTATTTTTTTCACAGAACTCTTCTGTTATTCTTTTGGTGTCGGTTGAATATAAAAATATTTTATGTTGATCTTGTTCAAAAAGATCCCAGTACTTAAATGTTTTATCAAAATCATAAATCAAAGGATGATCCGCAATCACGGTATTACAACCTTGTTCTACCAAATTTCGATAATAAGTTTTTGGTTCTACTTCATCTTTTTTTATATGATTATCATTAAATCTTAAAAAGTGATGATTTAAATAACTTGCCGAATAAAATCCAACACTATCATTTGCATACCGTATAGGTCTTACACGCCATAATAGTTTACCATCTGCTGGTGTTATATTATTGGCATGTTCTAAGAGATTTGCAAATCCATCTCCACCGACACCACCTATAAAAAATACCCAATATTGCATAGATATTATTTGTAGATTAGATCATGCACTTCGGGAATAAATCTAGCAGTTATCAAAGCACGTGGTTTCGAATGTGTACTGAGTGGCATATGCGGGATCATTGTGTTAATCCACATTGTGTTTGTAGCTTCCACTCTACATATTTCAGTAGCTGGTGCACCTTCACGCTGTATTCTTACTTCGTGTATTACATTACTATCTTTAACAGGCTGCTCTTCACATATTTCTGTGTCATAAAATGCAGTATAAGTACCTTCGCAGTTTATCAACGGTATGTTTAAACCGTAGCATTTATTGCGCCAATCCATACTATCGATGTGTATTGGTATAGGATCTCCAATAGGGGATGTTGTAACAAACGCACTAAACACCCAACGATCTAGTAAACCCATGGAGTTAATAAATTTGGTATACAAAGGTGCGTAGGGTTCGATACGACTGCGATCTACATATACAAATCTTCCTTCACTGGTTTCAAACTCAGGAAACTCTTTATACAGTAAAGGCAATAACTCTTGTTGAATCGCCTTGAGTTTTTTTACAACTACAGGTTTATAAAACCATTTTGGTGGAACAGTGTATTGCATACTATTATTTAAATGGTAGGTCGGGTGGGATTCTAACCCACGATCAACGGCTTATGAGGCCGCTGCTTTAGGACACTAAGCTACCAACCCACTCTTATCTGGTCCGGCGTATAATTTTTACACTCTTCTAAACCTTTTATAATTATAAGATTTTTTATTTGTTCTGTCAAGCATTTTATTTTTGCCTGTTGTGCTTTAATTGCATATGGGTTTTTGGGATCTAAATATATATCGAAATCTATCAAATAAAAGTCTGGAAAATAATTATGTGATATTCCTTTTTCATCTATCCATTTTATTGGATTAGGGCGAATCCAATTTACATTAATTTCATCTAACCGGGTAGCCAATGCCTCTTCCCAAGACGAATCTAAATTAATAATAGTTCCGTCTTTCTTTATATATTGCCTAATAGATCTAACTAGTCTTCTATGCGGACTTGCTAATGCTTTTTCTTTAAGATGTTGTTTAGTTTTTTCAGTATGATTTAATTTACCATTTATTTTTTTAGTCTCAACTGCTTTTTGATGTGATCCTGTATATTTTCCATTTGCATGTGCTTGTTTAATCTTTTCACTTCTTTTTGCAATAGCATCGGCAGTTTGCATCTGTGAGCAATTATTTGCTTTTTTATATTCTGATCTTTTAGGATTACTATGGCACCATCTAGAATGATTGGCTATTTCAGATCGCGACAATGTTAAAAAATTTAACGAACAGTATTTACAACAACTAAGTTTTTTATACATATAGTACCTTATAATTGGTACCACCGGCGGGATTCAAACCCACATCGTACGCTTTAGAAGAACGTTGCCTTATTCAATTAGACCACGGTGGTATGTTGTTATTTATACTAAGGCTGCTATATTATCCATTAGTATACAACGATTTCGATACGTTGTCAACTAATATATAAATATTTACGTGAAGATTTACGAAAACCTTACACCAACTGGCCTACACATCCATCTATCATATGAAGATGGCGTTTGCTGTATCATGGTCCAAGACATATACGATAACACCTATTTTGAAATGCAATATTTCACCAACGTCAATAAAGCACTACGTTGGGTAAACAATCTTTAATGGCGGGTCACACAGGACTCGAACCTGCAACAACCGGTTTCGAAGACCGGGACTCTATCCAGTTGAGCTAATGACCCATATGGTGGTAATGGCGGGACTCGAACCTGCGATAGACTGCGTATGAAGCAGTTGCATTAGCCACTATGCTACATTACCATATAGAAACACACTTGATATAGGAGATCGCTCTCTCACGGATGAACCCGAATTTAGTCAAATATGTTTTTATATGGTAGGACGAGTGGGGTTCGAACCCACGACTCTCGGATTAAAAGTCCGATACTCTAGCCAACTGAGTTATCGTCCCATGTCTGGTCCCCCGTTGTGGAATCGAACCACATCCTGGACCTTATCTAGATTAATCGGTTATAAGCCGACCTGCTCTCCATGAGCTAACGGGGGAATAATATTTGGTACCGACGACAAGAATTGAACTTGTGACACCCTGTTCTTCAGACAGGTGCTCTACCAACTGAGCTACATCGGCATGGCATCCCCCCAGAGACTCGAACTCCGACGAACAGTTTTGGAGACTGTCATGCTGCCATTACATCAGGGAGATATTATACTTGGAGGAAGCGGTGGGATTCGAACCCACGGACCCATTTCTGAGCCGCTAGTTTTCAAGACTAGTTCAATAAGCCGGACTCTGACACACTTCCATAAATTGAATTTGTAAGCATAGCGTCTCTCTCATCGCTATCATTTTCCCTTGTAATAAAGCCGGCAGGGTCAAGATCCGTCACTTGGGATACTTGTCCAACGTGTCTATATTTTTGCTAGGGTTTTGCGCCCCCCGTTGCTTTACACTACATAGCCCTTCGAAGAAACTATATTGTAGCGTGACTTTCTCTTGCTGACACTTACAAAACTTGCTACGGGACGCCGACTCGGCTTGGTCATTTAAGCCACGCAGGACATCTGCGTGACTCCCTATAAACTTGGCGTATGAAGCTGGCCTCGCACCCTGCTATCACCATACCTCACTTTTCAGGAAAGATTTACTGGCACCATCACTCTTCTGGCTTTCATACATAAACTTGGTGGAGACCGCCTATGTACAGGCATGACCCATACACCGTCCACGTTATCCGCTTATCTGAGAACAATGACGGTGTCGGTACCGGTTGCACCCGTGATAAGTTTCTGTCTCCGTAACTTGGTGAAGCACGTAGGATTCGAACCTACCTAGCGATACTCATTAGAGTTTCAGCACACCACATACCGTCTCACGCGGTGCTTCATAACTTGGCATCCTGTACGGGAATTGAACCCGTATTACCGACTTGAAAGGCCAGCGTTCTCGCCATTAAACTAACAGGATATAAACTATATGAAAACACACTAAAAGGGATCTAGTACCCGGTGCGCCTGAGCGGTGCGAGCCACTAAAAGGGATCTAGTGCGTTTACATATAGCGGCTATCTCACGATAGCATATATGATGGATCAATTTTTAAAGAACATTGTTAATTGCTTAACGTATGCTTGTATTATATAACGGTTTTGCACCATTGTCAACACTTATTTTTGTTGTATTTTTACAACAAATTTGGCAGGGAATGAAGGTACCGCCCCTTCTCACCCAGTTTCAAAGACTGGTATCTGCTCTTATCGATTTATTCCCTAATTAAATTTATCAAATCATTTTTCATAATGATTTTAATTTCTAGTGATGGATTTTGTTCTATAACCCATTTCATTTTGAGTTTATCATTATTCCACCAATGACCTTTTATTTCTATAATTTCGTCTGTGTCTATTAAATGGAAGTCTGGTTTATACCAATGATTTTTTCCAAGAGGATCTGTATATTTTATAGATTCTGGCTTTTTCCATTTGATAGAATTTTTCTCTAAATATTCGTAATATTGAATTTCCATCGAAGACATAAGTCTAACACTATCTCCGTTACTATCAATAACTGATAATCTTTTATAGTTTTTAAAATGATGTCCTCTTGCTTCTAAACTTATATCACTTTTAATATAACATTCCCAACACATATTATGTTTATTTTTGTTTATTAATGATTTACAACAAATACATAAATTAGCAGGAGTGTGGTTCCTATAAGTAGATAATCGTTTTTCGATCATCTCCTTTTTCTTATCATCAGATAATCTTTGATACGCTCTGCTATTTGCTAAACTTCTTTTCTTGTTTGTTTCACTAGTGAATGTTCTACTATTTGAACATTTTCTTGAACAAAACGCTTTATTCCATTTACCTGGATCAAATTCTATGTTACATTTGGGGCATATTTTCATAATCGAACCTTTACTAACATATTTAGTATACTCGTTAATCTTTGGTACGATTCCCCAACATACATAAACACACTTGGTCGTCACATTGTTAGGGACTAGTCTTACAGAATACCCGCAAATGTGTTTGTGTATATTTTCTTATTGACTACAAATAGGTCAATAAATAAAAGATGAAAGAATATTACAGACCATTAAAAAACTTACCTGAAATAACTGATCCAACGAAACTTAGTAAATATCAAGGAATGGTTTATTCCGGGTTTAACATAAATGATGTTAATCCTGAAATAATTAGTTTGTTTGACAAACTAGGGTTAATTTTACAACGTGTACAGGTATTTCATAAAAAACCATCAAATGATAAAGTTTGGGCAATACATACTGATTCAACTGTATCCGGAGAAGATTTTGCCAAAGTAAATTGGGTCTACGGCGGGCAAGGAAGCCTAATGAAATGGTACAAACAAAAACCTAATATAAGTAAAACTACTTCTAGTTTCCCTCACGGCCCGGGTGTTATGCTATATACAGAAGATGAAGTCGAGTTAGTTTATTCAACCGAACTACCTAGTCCTAGTATTGTACAGGTAGGAATACCTCACGATGTTGTCAATCCATTAGAAGAACGTTATTGTATCAGTATAATACCTTTTTCAAAAGAAACTAATAATAGAATATCTATAGATCAACTTTCAAAGATTTTTAAAGATTATCTAGTTTAACATTGCTTTTTTATATGACATTGTACAAAAAAATCAAGATTAAAAATCTTAAACAAATACAAAAAGATGCACTAAGTATTTTTCCAAAAGAACGATACGATTCTACATCTTTTTTCTTTCTTCCAGACAGTGCAAAAACTTTTTTAAAGTTTAAGTCCATTAGAACTATGCTTGACAGCTATGGTCTAACCTCGTATGTAGAAAATTGCTGTGTTGGATATAGTGCTATATCGCCAAAAATAAGAATACCTATCCACAAAGATAGTGGAGGTTTTACTTATAGTTTTAACATTCCACTAACAGAATCTAAAAAATCTTTTGTAAATTTTTACGAAACAGCAGTGGAACCTAAACTGATCATTGCTGATAATGAAAAAAACGATAAATCATTACACTACTATGATTACAATATTAAAGATTGTACTGTAATAGATAAACTCGAAACATCTAGTCCCTATGTTCTAGACACACAGGTTCCTCACGATGTTTATAACGGTTCGGATGAATTTAGAATAATGCTTTTACTAAGAATTGATAACTCAGGTAATCAAGTCTTTGAAAAAGTATTTGATTGGTAAACTGGCGTCCCTACCCGGAGTTGAACCGGGCTCTTCGCCTTGAAAGGGCAACGATCTGGCCGATAATCTATAGGGACAAACTTGGGGTGATTGATGGGACTCGAACCCACAACAACAGGAATCACAATCCTGGATTCTACCATTGAACTACAATCACCATATAGAAACACACTCGGCCACGCTCTGAACCTGGACTCTTAGTAATGTGTTTTTATATGGCGTATCAACAATGCCGTATGCATCCGTCATTGCGTCTGTAATTAGTATCCGAGATTCCGAGCCTCGATATCTATCCCGTAGGTAGCAGTCCCGTGTATGACTTACTAAAAACTGATATACCATATAGAAACACACTCGGGGATGTGCTGAAAGTACCCCTTGATGATCCTAAATCGTTATGTTTTAGAATGTGTTTTTATATGGAATCCATTGTGTGTAGGGCATCGAAACCTACATTAAGCCCCATAACGGGCCTTTATTACCACTTATAAGAACACGGATTCTTGAGGTCATGACTCCCCAATATGGACAGGGTAATTACTCCTGTTTTTACCATATAGAAACACACTACTCTCTTTATAGTCGAAGCCCCGGACGCTTCTCGTAATGTGTTTTTATATGGTACCCAGTAGAGGTAACGCTCCTCTGTCTTTCGATTATCAGTCGAGTGCTCTTCTTTTGAGCTAACCGGGTAAACTTGGCGGAATGGACGGGACTCGAACCCTAGTGCAAATTAAAAATACATTCGAACCCCAGAACTAAATAGTGTTATGAAACACTGTCCTAAATGTGGAGCCGAACACGATAAACCAGGCATTTTCTGTTCTCGCTCTTGTGCTAACTCAAGAGTCAGAGACCAAGCCTTCAAGGATAATGCCAGCGCTTACGCTAAAGCCAATCCAGTGGGCTGGGCCGCCAATCCAAAAAGCCCTCGAAGTGGGGAGGGGATTAAGAAAAAGTGGGCCGCTTTCAGAAAAAATTTAAAATGTTGCGAATGCGGTATCGAATTTGAAGTACCATATTCGCAACGAAACAGAAAATACTGTTCTGTTGATTGTAGCAACAAAAATAAATTCCACGTAAATTCAAACAGAAAGAAAACATCAATTCACAACGGATTTAAAATGGATTCTGGCGCAGAACTCGCATTCGCTCAGTTATGTGATAAAAATTCAATTCATTGGGTCAAAAATACGACCGTGTGGTTTGAATACTTACCAGGTAAAAGATACTACCCTGATTTCTATCTTAAAGATTTTGATCTATGGGTGGAAATAAAAGGCAAGCGTTATTTTAGAGAGGATGATCCAATCAGATGGGCATCGGTACCAAACCACGAAGTGATATGGTCCAATAAAATAACATTACCTACTAAAATAATGGCGACCGAGAAGGGGATCGAACCCTCCTGAATATCCGCAGTGACAGTGCGGCGACCACACCAAGCAGTCCCCTCGGCCTATAGTTATAAAGAAGCCCTGAGTTAGTGCAAACAAGATAGACTTGAGTGGTTCGCTTTCGGGCGGATGATATTGGTGGGCTATCGCGGATTCAAACCACGCAACAACTCTATGTTGTAGAGTTAGGATTTCCAATCACTCTAAAGCCTATAAATTTGATCCAGATTACACGGCGTTAAGAATAGGTACCCTAGCTTAACTTCTGTCCGGTGGCAGGTCTTTCCGCTAACCAACTACGCTACCATTCCTAAACTGGATGCAGGACCTAGAATCGCACTAGGGACTGGAGCTTATGAGACTCCCGAGATACTACTTCTCCATCCTGCGGCAAACTTGGTGGACCGACGGGGATTCGAACCCCGGACTCTAGAATGCAAATCTAGTGCGTTCCCAATTACGCCATCAGCCCAAATTTTGGTGGATGCGGTTGGAGTCGAACCAACAGTGCCAAGGGCGGGAGATTTACAGTCTCCTGGGGTTACCAGTTTTCCTACACATCCATATAACTTATTATACACTCTACCAGCTATGCTGTCAACATCTAGTTTATCTTTCTAGTGCTGTAGTAGAGTGTGTATTAAAATGCTCTAGACTATGTCTGTTCCGGCGCTTTCGGGACGCTATGAGAACATTTTAATACGCTACCATTTTCTTTCCACAAGAGGAAATGCCATCCGGTAGGCCGCCCATTTGCTAGTTATTATAGTGTCTAGCGTGGATCTCGTTTCCACTTTTTAACACTTGAAAAACAAAAACCCCAGGGTGTTTAGTCCTGGGGTCCTTTGGAGTTAGAGTGTAGTTGTATTACACTTTGGTCTCCCGGACCCCGATCTTAATCTCTGGTGTGCGATCATTATTTGACATTTCGAACGCAGACCATAAGGCGGCAGGGCAATAGCCTAGCTGACTTGCGGTTCCTTGTATCAAATGTTTATGTAACGACTGCATTTTAGTTTCCAATTTTTCCTTAAAATTTATACGTCTTTTTATATAACGTATGCTTCTATTGTAGTGCCTTTCAACACCACTGTCAACAACTTTTGGTATCTTTTTTGTTGTTTTTTTACAACAAGTATTTATACCTTGCTTGCTAACATGTATTTATTATATGTTTATTTAGTCTTTGTGTCAACCACTATTTAGATATTTCCTGGATCTTTTAGGCCTAGTTGCTCAAAACCCCAAGATCTTTCATTGCAGCCATTGCAATTATAACATCTTCCTACTTCTTGAGAGTTGCAGGTATGTGTGATGTAATATAGTTTATTTTGTTCCAAACGGTTGCACAGGTCGATGATATGAGTCTTGTTTAATTTTTCTAGCGGTGCTCTGAACCAGTAACTTGTTTGATAGGGAACAGGATCCCACCCAATCATATGTTGTGGCTGTTGATCTATCAACCCTAAAAAAGCCATGTGATACCCTAAACGCCATGCTTCTCTTACTCCAGATTCTACCTGTTGTTGTTGCGGTAGATCGGGATTGCCCACAGTAATAGGGTCTTGATAAGGTAACCCAAAGTTATCATTGATGTGTGCCACCACTAACTTAGAAAAAATCTTAGACCCTTCTGTTCTTTGAATAGTCAACGGCACTATGGTATGTGGATTTCCAAACTCTTTGTTTACCTGTAGAAGGATATGGTAAAGTAATGCACTATCAATACCACCACTGAGAAAAACGGCAATCCTGCCAGGAGTTTCGGGTAACTCTATTTCTACAGTTCGCTGATCTTTTTTTGGACCGCACTGAAAACTCTTTGTCAACATATTAAAAATAAGTTACATTAGATTTAAAAGGATACAAAATCTCGTTGTTTTCCAAAGGTGTGTTCTTGCGTGTTTCAATCCACAAAGTTGTTCCGATACCTAATGCCAATGTTGCCGGCATACTTTGATTGCCAATCATCATCTTAGCACCTGCAATCAATCTAGCCAATGCTAGTCCGTCGCTGGTAGGTTCATAGTGTACTTTGACTTTCATTGTTTCTTCAAACCAAGCATGGTCTTCAGGTAAGCCCACAAAAAACGCTTGGTCAACAAGATTACGCTCAAGCCAGTTGACCCATTCTTCTACCTTACTAACATCATCAGTGCCCTGCAAATAGTGAGGGTTTCTTGAAATACAAATAGGACGGCCTGGTATCACTGTGGGCTTATCTACTTCAACATAGGGATCTATTTGTAGTGTTCTAAAGTTTTCTTGTAGGTCCACACCCATGGCATTGGCATATTGGTTAGCAAAGTTGCGTGGCCAAATGGGATCATTCATATGATGAGCAACTCGTTCTAACTCAAAATCCACTGTTTCGCCTTGCCATACAGCAAACTTGGTTAGACAACTTTGTATTTCCATAATAGGAGCAAGGAAATCAAAGTCGCCCTGTGTCATACGACCGCTGTGACGACCTGCGTTGCCCCAACCAATACTGGCCGCTACCTTGTCCATATAGTTAAGACGAAGATAGTAGTCACCACCTCCTTGTGTTTTAACAAAGGCTAGGCTGCTAAATGTATCTCCAGTACTACCCGAATGTGTAAATGATGCCATATTACTCTGGATAAAAATCGTAAACAGAATGTGTTGCGTTGGGTACGATCATGTCTTGGTATTTTTCTAAATTCTCAACAATGATACGGGGAAAATAATCATCAACAGTGACATATTCAAAACGCTCAACATAGTTGAATCCTAGAAATCCTACCTTGTTGGCAATCATGTAGTCAACATCAACTGTGTCTGCCAAGCCCTTAGATTCTGCGTGGGCAAAGTTCTTTAGTTTATTGGCTGCAAAATCATTGTGTCCGAAGTAAGTCCAGTGCCAGCCGCCGTGGTCAATGATAACGCTGTTGGTATTGGTATCAACAATGGGCAAGTTACTTCTATTAAAAGTAAACTTACGTTCACGTTGAGCATCTGTAAACTCACTGGCACGAGTCACAATAATGTTACGTTGTCTTGCATGTGGTTGTACCATTAGGAAGTTAAGTTTGAAATAAAACAACGGGATGCCTAGAACATATCTAGAATATCCATTAGTGTCTTCTTTGATAAGTTCGATGGCTTCTGGGCGAGGAATCTCGTCACAGTCTGAAACAATGACTAAATCATCAGGTTGTAAGTCAGTTAACCCTCTACGCAGTTCTCTACGTTGGAAGTTTTCGTTTACCCAAGTATTAGGATCACCGGGCATGTCATCCAACATGATGTGTCTAATCTTACTGCTATATTTTTCAAATCGTTCCCAGTTATCTTTTAGATAAAAAGGTTTGGGGTTACTTTGGTGTGTAAGGTTGCCTTCGGCAATAACAAAGAAGTCTACGGTATCCCATAGTTCTTGTAGTCTAAGTTCTAGTATATCAAACTCGTTATAAAATGTAAAACAATCAAAAACTCTCATTTATTCTCTCTTTATGGTATTTGTACAAAGGCGTGGACGTCATTAAATTCTACTGACAGATTTGGTAAAGCATCTCTAAATGCTTGGGCAACATCGGGACTCCATGCGTCGTCGCCTACAATCAATCCTCCCGATTTCATTTTTGGAAAAAAGTTTTGAATATCTTTAATAACACCTTGGTAACTATGGTCACCATCGACAAGCAAAAAGTCTATGCTATTATCTTCGTAAAGTGCGGCTGCTTCTTCACTGGTCATAGCATGTAGATTATACAGGCCTGCTACTGGTGCTAGTCTTTCGTGAAACCCCTCAATATGATAATCCTGCCATTCTTCGGGCTGCGACTCTGCTGATGCAGCATAGTGTGACAAAGGTTTCATTGGATCTATACAATCAAAACGAATCTTTTTACCGCTGTTAACAATCTCAACGCACATATATGCTGTGGACTTACCTTTGAAGCTGCCTATCTCAACAAACAGAGCTCCGTCGTCTGCTTGAGCAACTACATCTTTATATACATAGTCATAACTGAACCAACCGTGTATATTTTCATAAAAATGTTCCATATTTCCCTTTAAATGGTTGTTATTTAAAAAATATTTATAGTATACTATAACACATGGAAATATTTTTAGCAACCTAGCGGCTCACTAAATATTTCTAAAATAGTTAAAGGATTACAATGAACATAGCAGTCGTAAGTTTGAACAATCAAGGATACCAGCCGTTGGCTGATTTGACCTGGGATCAAAATAAAGCACTTTACGCAGAACGACATGGATATGCATACGCTTGCAAAACTGACAACTTTTACAATGTAAACATTGGGTTTGAAAAGATTTGGTTTTTGAGAGACATGCTGGAAGGCTATCCAGACATCGAATGGATTTGGTGGACCGGTTGTGACACACTGATCACTAACTTTACAATCAAGTTAGAGGACATTATAGATAACAACTATCATTTTATCATTGCCACAGACTGCAATGATATCAATGCAGACAGTTTTCTTGTTAGAAACAGTCCAGAGGGACGAGCTTACATTCAAATGATCATTGACCAGTACCCACTGTATTATAATCACAACTGGGCCGAACAACAAGTTATGATTGATACCTATGAGGACAATAAAGGCATTATCAAAATCGTTCCTCAAAAAACATTTAACTCCTACGATTGTAAACTATATCCTAACCAAGCCGCAGTTGATCGCCACGGTAACTCCAGTGATTGGACCAAGGGCGACTTATTGATTCACTGGCCAGGAACAAGTTTGCCACATCGTATGCAACTAGCACAATACTATCTAACTCAAGTTGTAACAGAATGAAAATCTATATAACTGGTGCTTCTGGGTTTATTGGTAAAAACCTTGTTGAGTTTTATCAAGGCCACAAGATTCTAACGCATACTCGAGATTCTTATATAGAAAAACAATGTGATTATTTCAAACCGGATCTAATCATTCATTGTGCCGCAGAGATATACAAACCTGAAGTTATGATGAGTAGTAACATCATACTAACTTATAACTGCTTGGAGTATGTAAGAAAGAACCCTACAACTCGAATGGTACATATTGGATCTAGTGCTGAATACGGACCAATGCCCAGAGCCAGTGCTGAAACAGATCGTATCAATCCTGTTGATATGTATCAGGCCACTAAGGGTGCAGCCACTCTATTGTGTCAAGGCTATGCTAGACAATATGAATTAGATATTAAGATTGCCCGTGTTTATAGTGCGTTTGGTAATCACGAGAAGCCACACAGGTTGTTTAGTAGATTATACGATGCATTCTTTAATGACCAACCTATGAATTTGTTTAGTGGCGAGCACGATTTTATCTACATTGATGATTTTGTTAGGGGCATCGATATATTGGCCAATGCTCCTGCTGAGCCCGGTGATATTGTAAACTTCGGTTCAGGTATTCAGACCAGTAATCTAGAAGTATTAAATGCTTGGCAAGAAGTTACCGGACGTACCGGACCAGTCACCTATGTTGATAAAATGGCCAAGGCCTTTGAAAGTGATGTTTGGATCTGTGATACAACATATGCCAAACATAGATATGGGTTTGAGGTTGAATATAGCCTTAAACAAGGTATTGAAGAACTGATTAGGAATAAACAAAAATGAGACTAATGGCTATTACTATTTTTGATTACTTTAAAGATCGTCTTTCTTCTTTGGAAAACAACTATTTAGAAATCGGTATATGGCATGGAACGAGTGTATCTGAACTTGCTAAACTTTTTCCTAATAAAACTATATATGCGATTGATCCGTTTATTGAGGACGGGTTTACTTCCCACGAATCATCTATACAGCAAGGTGATCAACTATCTGATAATCGAAATATCGTTTTAGAAAATATCAAAGGTCTTACTAATCTCCACTTGTATGAAATGACCAGTAAAGATTTTTTCGATTCTCTTACACAGGATACAATCTCCCAAATGAATGTGTCTCATGTTATGATAGATGGTAGCCATCATTATGATGATGTTATATTAGATACACAACTAGCAATGACAGTTATCGGTAATAAGGCAGGTACTGTAGCATTTGATGATACTAATCTAGAAGGAGTTGAAAAAGCAATGAATGAGTTTCATAGCAATACACTTAATAGAATTGAATCATTTGAAGATATGCACCCAAACACAAGAATATATAAAATTAAATCACTATGAACGAACTTGAAAAACGATTAGTTGATATCACATATCAAGAAAAACTAAGCCACCTTAGCAGTACACTTAGTGCGCTGCCTATTATTGAAGAAATCTACGCAAAACGTCGAAACGACGAAGTGTTTATTCTCAGCAATGGACACGCAGGGCTGGCCTTGTATGTAGTTCTGGAAAAATACTACGGTGTTGATCCAGTAGAAATGATACACAAACATGGCATCCATCCAGGAAAAGATTTGCCTAATCATTTGTATTGCTCAACAGGCAGTCTAGGTAGTGGTCTTCCTGTTGCTGTTGGACACGCATTGGCCACACCTGATAAGAAAGTCTACTGTATGATCAGTGATGGTGAAGCCGCAGAAGGTAGTATTTGGGAAAGTCTACGCTTTATTCAAGAGCATCCTGTTGACAATCTAGAAGTATATGTTAATATTAATGGTCTAAGTGCATATGATCCTGTGGACATCGAATATCTAACAGCAAGATTAAAGGCATTCTTGCCACGCATTAATATTCGTATTAGTACACCACCGAGTTGGTCGTTTGCTCAAGACCTATTGACACATTACTATGTGCTGAAAGACAACGATTATAAAGAGGTATTAGCATCATGAGAAAAGAATGTGCTCAACTATTGTTAGAAGAAATGTCAGTGAACGACCGTATCCGAGTTGTTACTGCTGATTTGGGATTTGGTATTCTGGATCACATTCGCAATGCTTATCCGGATCAATTTTATAATGTAGGCGCCGCCGAACAACTCATGATTGGTGTAGGTATCGGTATGGCTGAACAAGGATTGATTCCAGTTTGCTATTCGATGAGTTCGTTCTTATTGTATCGCCCTTTTGAGTTCTTGCGTAACTATGTCAACTATGAAAAGATTCCAGTCAAACTACTTGGATCTGGCAGAGACTATGATTACAGTCACGATGGTGTTACACACTGGGCACATGATGATGAAGCAGTATTAAGTTCATTGCCTAACATCGACATCTATAAACCTAAAACCCTTGAGGATTTGAACACAGATTTTGCGGAATGGATCAACAGTGACCGTCCTGCTTACTTAAACTTAACGAGAAAACTATGAACACCAAAGTTGTATATGTAACTGGTTGTTTAGGTTTTATTGGATATCACGTTACCAAGGCCTGCCTAAATCAAGGTTGGTATGTGCGTGGTGTAGATAAAATGACCTATGCTGCCAATGTTAATCTATTGCCCGAGTTAGAAAAATATGGCAATAAGTTTATTTTTGAAAATAAAGATATTAATGATTTAGATATTCTGTATGAATGTGACTATGTGATTAACACCGCAGCAGAGACTCATGTAGATAACTCTATTGCCAGTAGTGAAGTATTTGTTCGTAGTAACATTGACGGTGTTCATCATTTGTTGGAACTTATTAAACAAAAGCATAAGTTTAAAATGCCTACATTGTTACACTTTAGTACAGATGAAGTATATGGTGATATTGTTGAAGGATTTCATAGTGAAACAGATTTGTTGAAACCCAGCAATCCTTATAGTGCTACCAAGGCTGCTGCCGATATGCTGGTCACTGCTTGGGCAAGAACCTATGGAGTTCCTTATGTTATTGTTCGTCCTACCAACAACTATGGCATTGGGCAGTATACAGAAAAGTTTATTCCTCACACAATCAAATATTTAAGCCTAGGTAAACCGGCTCCTTTGCACGATGCGGGAACACCTAGACGCACTTGGTTACATGCCAGCGATACTGCTAGTGCTATTATCACTATTATCAATCACGGTGTTACTAATGAAATTTATAACATCTCGGGCAACTATGAAGAGTCTAATCTAACAGTGGCAAAGATGATTATCAAGGGCATGGGACTTAAAGGAGATCCTATGCAATACCTAGATACTAGTATTCGCCGAGCTGGTCAGGATGTGCGGTATGCTATCGATGACACTAAACTACAAGATCTAGGATGGAATCCTGTGGCTGATTTTTCTAAAGAACTTAAATCTATTATTAAGTATTATACCAAGAACTTTATTTGGTAAGTTAGATAAGTACTTGATGCTTACAACAATTCTATATACACTCATAGTCACACATATTACCATAGTATGTGTGACTTTATTTTTACACCGTGGTCAAACACATCGAGGGATAGAGTTTCATCCTATACTCAGTCACTTTATGCGACTTTGGCTATGGCTAACAACTGGTATGGTTACTAAACAATGGGTGGCCATACATCGCAAACATCACAGATTCAGTGACCAAGAAGGAGATCCACATACTCCTCACATATATGGTATATGGCGTGTATTGTTTACTGGTGCAGTATTTTATTCACGATCCGCACGGGATCAAGCACTAGTAGAACAATACGGAGCAGGTACTCCTGATGATTGGATTGAACGCAACATATATACACCCTATAACTTCTTAGGTATTGTAATCATGTTGGCCATTGATCTAGCACTCTTTGGCAGCATAGGCTTAATAGTATGGGCAGTACAAATGTATTGGATTCCATTCTTTGCCGCAGGTGTTATTAACGGTGTTGCCCATTATATAGGATATCGTAATGGCGAAACTCGAGACCAAAGTCGTAACATCAGTCCTTGGGGTATTATTATAGGTGGCGAAGAACTACACAATAACCATCATTTAGATCCAGCAAATCCTAAACTGAGCCGTCGTTGGTTTGAGTTTGATATAGGATGGATGTGGTTTAAAATATTTAATTTACTGGGTATTGCAAAATTGCGTTCACAATAATCTTAGTGTAATATAGTAAGACTTAAATATTGTTGTATAACACAACAACACCTACACCATGTCAAAAAAAGTCTTATTCATTCTCAAACGTCGTGAAGATTATAATGCTATCACACACTCACATATCGGTCTAAGTACAGGACTTTATAACTCTGCTAACTTCATGAATGAAATGTTAGCAAACAACGGAGTTGAAAGTAACCTAGAAGTTGCTATTGATAACAACTGTATTGATAGGCTGGTAAACAAACATAAACCCACTCATGTTATTATTGAAGCATTATGGGTAGTGCCTCAGAAGTTTGTTATATTACAAAAACTACACCCTAATGTAAAATGGATCATACGCCTGCACAGCGAAATGCCGTTTATGGCTGGAGAAGGTATGGCCATGGATTGGTTAGGTGATTACGGTCTGTTAAAGAATGTTATCATCGGGGTTAATGCTCCTCGTATGATGCGTGAAGTTAGAATGTATTTGCAGATTAAAAATAGTTGGACAGATAAACAAGCCGACGAGCGTGTTATCTATATGCCTAACTTCTATCCACAGGACTATGCTAAACCTAAAAAGATAGATAAGAAAAAAGATACTATCGATATTAGTTGTTTTGGTGCTATCCGTCCCTTGAAGAATCATTTATTGCAGGCCTTTGCTGCTATAGACTTTGCTAATAGTATTGGCAAGAAACTACAGTTCCATGTAAATGCTGGACGTATTGAAATGCAAGGACAGTCTGCACAGAATAATCTTCGTGGATTATTTGAACAACTTATAGATCAAGGGCATGAACTAGTTAATCATCAGTGGTGCCCGAGGGAAGATTTTTTAAAAATCTGTAGTCAAATGGATATCGGTATGCAATGTAACTTCAGTGAAACATTTAACATTGTATCAGCGGACTTGATTAGTCAGGGTGTACCTATTGTAGGCTGTACTGAAATACCGTGGGCAACAAATCCTTGGTGTGCTGATCCAACAAGCAGTAAAGAAATGGCAGAGAAGTTAAAATCTGCATACACATGGTCATGGGCTAATGTTAAAACAAATCAAATAAGTTTAACAAAATATACAAATACTACAGTTAAAATCTGGACTAAATATTTCAAAGGGAACTAAAATGGCAAGACATCGAGTAAGATCGCATCAATGGGAAAACGGAAGATTACGAATCACCGATACTTGGTTTGAAGAGTTTGAAGATGCATTTTCATTTGCAAATAACTTAAGAGAAGCACATAGTGTTAAGGTTTTTAACGATGACGGGGCAGTTGTACACTCTGGAAAGCCTGCACCTGTTGATACCTACGCTTAACGCTTACACATCGGCTTAATGCCGTTCATATGTATGCCGACAATGTCCTTGATGTTATCGGCATTTCCTATTACAAAGTAAGGCCAAAAGTAAGCCATAACGAATCCAGCCGCGCACTGGTCTAATAAAGTGTCTAAGTATGTGTTCATATTAAGCCCGTTTAATAATGTTCATAATACCAGCAAATGTTTGGCTGCGGTCTTCTAATCCGTGTAGTCCAGAATTAATGTGACGAGTAACTGCTGATGTATCACTAAAGTTAGTGACTTTGTTGGCCACATGATTTTGCCAATACCATACTGCTACTTTGGCAGCAACATCTAGACGCTCTACTAGTTCGGGATGATTAACTAGGTCCAGGCCCAGGGCTTTACCAGCACGGGCATAGTTATCTCTACCTGTTAGTTGAATATATCCACGACCGTGGTACTTGGCACCATCACCTGCTTGTGTGTTGCCCAGCATTTTGGCCTTGCGTGGATTTACCTTGGGATCATATTTCTTGAAGTCTAACTTGCCACCCTTCTCGCCCATACTGGTAAAGTTAGCAGTTTCGTGAGCACATTGGGCAACAAACTGAGCAAGTTCAACGCCGCGTATGCCCGACTGATGTCCAGCCTTGATCAGTGCCTGTGCTTCGGGCTTGTTGAGTAAATGAACGATTTTGGTGTCGTTGGGAGCAGGTTGCGGGGTGGGCTGCGGTGCGGGTTGATGTTTTGCTTGGGCACTGCCGGCAGCACCTAAAGCGGCAGAACCAACGAGTCCTCCCAAAAATCCTCTACGACTAATATCCTCGTCAATGACTTCGTTAATTCTCATAGTGATATTTATTGTAAATTAACAATAAATCTTATTCGTAGTCCTGTCTCAAATCTGGATCAATTAGTTGTCCCTGCATCAAATATAAAGGACTTTTACGATAAATCCAAACATCATGGAATGGATCTGTTAGGATTTTAATACACCAAGTAATGGCCACTCTGCGTGTTTGTATAGCAGTTAGTTGAACCATTCTAAAAGCAATGGCAATGACACCTAACCATAACCAACCTATACCCACACGATTTAGGAATGTTTCGGCATCTTGGTGTGGTACTAGATAGTTCATAAACTCTAGATCAAAATAAGCCAGTATGGGCACTAGCACAAAGCAAGACATCAATACTCGTTTGCGTTTTAGATTAAATCCTACTTTGATTTTTTCTTTATAATCAAAAGTGGCTTTATTGTATTCATCGTAGCCCTTGGGTTCAAAAAAGAAGTGTCCTGCTTGACGTGTAGTCATGGCGATTAACCAAGCAATATAAGCACTGACTACAGGATCAATAAACAAATATACATAAGCAATTAAAAAACTCGAAGCCGATATTAAATGTAAAAACTGATTGATTCTACTGTGATGATAGTATCTATGGTCGTCCCATCGTTGTTCTCGTAAATTAGACAATATATCTTTAATCATATCTTTCCTTGTTAAATTAATATTTAGTGGGCACTAGATTATCACGGAAGATGTGCCAGCATTTCTTCCACGACCATTTGTGGCTACGGATTTCTACTCGTTGTCTATCTAATCTCAATGCTCGATCTATATTAGATTTTAAATCATCACCATAATAGCCTGTAATACCATTTTCGATAATGTCTTTGGGTCCAGGTACATCGTAGCCCACTACGGGTGTTCCGCAGGCCAATGACTCTATGATAACAACACCAAATGTATCTGCCTTGCTGGGAAATACAAATACATCAGCATTGGCATAGTATCTTGCTAGTTTCTCACCAGTCAATGCGCCTACAAAATGTACATCAGGATATCGACGTTCTAACTCTCGACGATATGGGCCATCACCTACTACAACTTTAGTAGCACCGTGATATTTTAATTCACAAAAAGCATCTATGTTTTTTTCTTTACTAACACGACCGACATTTAATAATACAGGTCTATTAGGACAGCTCTGACGCAAACTACTTCTAAAGACACTACGATCAACACCTCGAGTCCATGCTATAACACCGTTACGAAATCCGTGTTTCTGTAGTTCTTCTACCATAGTCTGTGTAGTGGTCAACACACGGCCGCTGTGATTGTGAAACCAACTGACATATCTATAGGTCAGCCACTCAGGGATATGATACATCTTCTTTAAGAACTCGGGAAACTTTGTATGATAACTGGTATTGAATACTATGTCATGACGCCAGCACCATAGGTTTGCGGCTAGACCCAACGGGCCCTCCGTGGCAATGTGTATATGATCCGGATTAATCTCCTTGATCTTCTGACCAATTCTCCACGGCCAGGAAAGTTTAACTTCAGGATAACCAGGAGCGTCAATATGGTGAAACTGCCCGGGGTCAAGATAAACAACATCGTAGCCATCAGCCACAGCATGTCGCTCAATATTGGAAAATGTTGTAACCACCCCGTTGATCTGTGTGCGTTCATTATCAGTTATGATGAGGATTTTTTTTGACATTGTGCGGTTACCTTATAGCCACTGTATTTAATACTATATTGTAACGTGGCTGCAGATTGTTCGCAACTGGTTCTATCAGGGAAGGTAAGAGTTAGAGTTGCAGGAATGTCGTTGGGATTAGTTAGACTTATTGCCACTAGTAACAGCGTCCACATCGTCGTGCTCCTTGGTCCAAGTTACTATTTCCCAACGCCCGTCGTGATGTTCTACTAGGGCAGTCATAGACTCTACCCAGTCTCCATCGTTCATGTAGATGACGTCATCTATCATTTTAATTTCGGCGTGGTGTATGTGTCCACAAATAACACCATCAAATCCGCGTTTCTTGCAGTACTTGGCTATGTTCTTTTCAAACTGGAACATGAAGTCTGCTGCTTTTTTTACTCTATGCTTAAGGAATTTACTAAGACTAAAGTACCCAAAACCCATACGGTGGCGTAGCCAATTAAGTCTGCTATTGAGCCCAAGAACAAAATCATATGCTTTATCTCCTAAGAATGCCAGCCATGGTGCTAGTTTAGTAATACCATCAAATAAGTCGCCGTGAGTGACTAGATAATGCTTACCATTGGCACCAATATGTTCAGTTTGATTATGTATTTCCACCGAACCGAAGCCTAGTCCGTAAGGTATTAGGGGTCTTAAAAATTCATCGTGATTGCCGGCAACATATATAACTCTAGTGCCGCGTTTGGCGTGGCCTAATATACGGCGTACCACATTGCTGTGGCTTTGTTTCCAGCGCCATTTGTTTTGCTGTATTTTCCAAGCGTCAATAATATCGCCCACTAGGTAAAGTGTTTCGCAGGTATTATTTTTAAGAAAGTTATTTAGGGCTTCGGCTTTACAGTCTCTAGTTCCTAAATGGACATCCGAGATGAATATGGAACGATAAGTTTTTGGCTTCATAGCCATATTTATCGCCCCATTACTGTGTGTAGATTACAGAATTGTTAAATCTGAACGGCTGTCCACTTTGGCCCAAAAGATTTGCCTTCGGCGCGGTGCTTGAAGATTTTGCGGAATTCTTCTGTACGAAGTTCCTTTTGCTTTTCTACATCGTGTCGGACGCAAGCCTGATACAACTCTTTTAAAAGTTTCTTTTGTTTCATAGCAAGTTCCTCCTTAAAATAAACTATATAAACAGTATACACTGTTCTTTTATTTATGTCAAGAGAAAAATAATTAAGTATTATTTTAAAAGCGGATTTCAGCACCAATATTGAGATTATGTGCTGTAATGCCTAATTCAATAATAGTATGTGCTCGTAACCAAAGTAGTCTATTATCGTGGGACAACCAATCTGAAAAATAATAGTCTCCAACTATAGTCGCTACTTCTGCTATATTAAGTTTACCTTGACTGGGGTGGCGGCCTAATAAGGGATTAACTTCGTAGTAATTTTTCCATTTGGGTTTTTGGTATAATACATTTCTTGTAGTTTGGTAGTCTAGTATTTGACTTACCTCACTGGCCACAAACCATGCTTTTTCTTCATCAGTCCAACCTTCAAACGGCGCCGCATGTGCTAGACATGAAGTCAGTAGCAATAATAAGGCCGTTAGAGTTTTCATTCTTCCATTATGGATCTAAGAATAAGCACAACAGCAAAGACTACAAATGCCCAAAAGAGACCTTGGCCCACATCTGATAAAGCATTAACTAGGGCATTAGACATTTCTGTACCACTCTAATGTACTTTTAACTAGGCTGTCTATGCTGTTGACCAAAGGAACACCGTACATTTCTTCTTCGGTAATGGCCAAGGGCAACTCTGTACAGCCCAATACCACTGCGTCTGCTCCTCGATCGATTAGATTTTTAATCACTATGTTGAGTATGTCTTGAGCACTAGTTGTATCTCCGGCTTTGACATAATCGATAGCAGGCTGTACATATACATCCATTTCATATTGACTAGGTACTATACAGTTCCAACCCCGAGACTCTAACATCGTTTGATATAGTCCGAACTCTATTGTAGACTGAGTTCCCATGATACCAATAGTACCTGTGACATTTTGTTTGTTTAGTTGTACTGCTACACTTTCTACAATGTGTAATATAGGCACACCCTGATCGCTCATTTGATCGTACCAAAAGTGTGCGGTATTACAAGGTATAACAATATGTGTGCATCCAGCAGATTTGAGTCCTTGGATACCTCTTAGAAGTCCTTCTAACGGTTCATTGGTACCTGCTCTTAATGCTAGACTGCGGTCTGGTATAGTAGGATCGCTCCACAATACTGTAGGTATATGTTCTTGGTCACATGTTGCCGGAGTCTGCTCAATCAAACGTCTTAGGAACTCCGAACTAGCCGCAGGTCCCATTCCACCGAGTATGCCTAACATATTATTTGGCCTTATAGAGTATATTACTTGCTACATTTAGTACAGGAGTTGTAGCATCTAGATCCTTAGGTTCTTCTTTCCAACCTACTGAAATCTGACCAATAAACAGTCCAGGTTCAGCAGGCACACTGATACGACACATATAGTTAACACCACTTTCCTTGTAGACGAATCCTAGGTAACTTTGTGCTGTCTTGTATTCACTACAGGGAACCTTGCCACTCATTAGGCCAATAACATCATTGTTGTTATTATAGTTTTTGGTTAGCAGTCCTACATCATAACCATCGTAGTCTTTGTTATGACCACCTTTACGTGTGACAAAATACACTAGCTTTCTAGTATTAAGCAATGTGTTTACTTCGAATATTGCTACTAATTCTGCTTCGCTATGTTTGAATATGAAATCGGTAGCTTCTCTATATTGACCATTCATATGTGGCAACTGTTGCTGAGCCCTATAACTGGCCATGAATGAATCTTTCTCAGTGTAGACAAACCAAGCACCGCCGAACATCAGTACTACTGCAAATAGTACTAATACTCGTGCAGGGCTTTGGCCTACCCACTCTAATATATTAAGAAAGATTTTGTCCATTATCCACTTCTGCTACGAATGCTGTTACACCCATATTGCCAATAACATGGCTGGCTGTACGAATCATATCCATCAAAGGATCAACTGCGATAAACAATACTAAAACTGCTTCGCTAGGGAGTTTCAATAAATCACAAACCACTGCAACTGTTGCAACAGTTAATATACCTGTAGTACCAGCACTGGCTAGGCCTGCGAGAATACTACCAAACAAAACAACTACCAAGCCAGCAACACCTAGATGTAGATCATAGATGCCGGCAATAAACGCTGTGGCAATGGCATAATAAACAATACTACCAATACGATTTACTGTAAAACTCAGTGGTGTAGTTAGTTCAACAGCATCCTTGTTGTAGCCTAGTTTAACTAGAGCATCTTGGCTGTAAGGGATACAGGCTAAACTTGAACGGCTGCTGATAGCAATCATAAATGTTTCTTGTATGCCTTTGACGGTGGCCACAATACTCCTACGGCATTTCCAAGCAATGTATGCTGTAGCAATGGCAGCGATTAAGAAACCACCCACTGTTTGTTGAATAATAAAATCAACCATGGTACCAAAGATACCTACGCCTACCTTGGCTACCTGCGTTGAAATCATGGCAAACAAGGCAATGGGCAGGAAGTAGTTTAAGAACTTGAAGATGCTAATGCTGGCCTGTTGTACACTCTTAAACACATCAATCATTATTTCCTGACCCGCTGATTTAATATTACCTAGGGCAATACCAAAGATCAAACAGAAGATAACAATCTTCAAACTTTCACCAGCGTCCAAACTTTGGAAAATATTTTCAGGAATAAACTTTTGGATTACGGCACCAGCACTGGGCTTGGGTGCAACAGGCATAGGCTCTTTGAGTGTAATCGTCATTTCAGAACTTTGGTCTTTATTGTTGACCAAGGCACCTAGTTGTATTTTCTTTTCTGCTGTCATTTCACTGCCAGTAATCAGTGTAGACCCTACACCCACTACAGCGGCCAAGGTCATACTGGCCAGAAAGCCAATGACGATTTTCTTAATCATTGTTTGGCTACCTTCTTTTTGTAACAAGCCAACTACACCTACTAGAATAGTGGCAAACAAGAATGGTAGTACAACTACTTTTAACAGGCTAATATAGATTCCGCCAATAGGCTCTAACGCCATAACTTCGTGTGGCAAATATACACCACCCGCAACGGCCAGCAAAATGCTGCCAAGAATAGTCCAAGGACTAGATAGAAATTTCTTTAAGTTCATTTGTTTTCCTTGTATCTATTCATTAATCGTTTAACATCGATGTTATTATATTCGCTGGCTATAACAAAGTTAGCAATACCTAATAGTTGTAGATTGGTGGGTCTAACTGCCACAGCAATATGGTCAACACTATCACTGATAGTAATGGTCTTTGTACTCAATGCTGCTTCAGGATGTTCGAAACTAATCTTTTTAATTTCAAATTCATCACGGTAAGCGGCATCAATCTTGCCTGACATAACATTGTTCATAACCGTGGGCCATGTATCTTCAGGAACAAATGTGGCCCTAGGAAAGTTAATACGAGCATAGGTGTCGTAACTGCTGTTACGAATAAAACTGATCTTACCATCGAAGTCACGAATGACTTCATAGGGCTCGCGTCCCCTACTGTTTTGACTCAACCATAGTCGGTTAACAATAAGACTTTGACGCAGTACAACATAGGGATTACTAAATCGTAATACCTGTAAGCGTGGGCCTGTGATACTTAACTTGCTGACAGCAATGTCCGCACGACCATCACGAACCTGTTCTGCTACTTCAGCAAAACTTTTAGCATCTCTACGGAACTCCGCAGGTACTCCAAGTTGTTTGGCAATGCTTCGAGCAATCTCGACATCTAGACCATGTAGGTCATCACCTTGTCCGCTGAAGAACGGAGGGCTGTCTGGGCCGTTCATGGCCACCACTAACTTACCTGCTTTTTTAATAGCAGCAATATCAGCGGGTAATGGTACTTTAGAATCGGGGACTTGTCCATAGACTGCCAACGACACTAAGAAAGATAGTAATATAAGTAGTTTTTTCATAATAGTATTTATATACTACTATATTAAAGGTAGATTACTTATTAGCCAAAGGATTGTCGACGGCCTTTTGGATTTTGGCATCAACTTCTTTCTTCAATGCTACTAGTTCTCGATCGATTTCTTTCTTTAGTTGAGCATTTTCTTGACGCATAGATTGAAGTTCAGCACGCTCTTTATCCAAATCTTCACGGACACCTTTACGCATATCACGCATTTCTGAATCTGATTGGCGGTTTGCATCCTTAACATAGCGTTCAACTTGTTCTGTAACTGTTTCAGTTCTACGAATATCGCCCTTTAAGTCGTTTTTAATGTCACGGGTATAGTCATTGGTTTTTCCAATGGTTTCTTCAATCACCGCTAGACGCTTATCAAAACCACTTAGGTCTGGTGCAGAATAATCAGCAATCTTTTTCTTCATGCTTTGGTAGTCTTTATACACTTCAAAACATCCATACAACCCGCCTAGTGTAGAACTCACAATAGTAAATGCTACCATTAGTTTGGCTGGCGTGAACTCATAGCCACCAATACTGATAACAGTATCCTTGCTGGCATATTTTTTCATTGCCGCTTCAGCTTCGTCAATCTTTGCATTAACGTCTTTAATTTCTTCGGTCATTATTTTGCTCCTTGTTTATACTGTAGATCAACCATTTCTTGGTGCAATCTATCACTTCCTCTTGTTAAACCTCTTAATACACGCTCGTTATCTATAGTCTTTTGATTCTTATATACTTCTTCCGACTTATAGAATTTTGCATCTAATAATGTCAATTTTGCATAGGCATCAAACCCCTTGGGCTGTGTGGCAATACTAGCTATGTCAACACCGCCTGCAACTTCATTAGGCTGTACATTACGTTTGATCTGTCCGTCCTGTGTTTGTTCTGCACCCTGTAGTGTCATAAATGCTTGTTCATTTACATAATCGTTGATTGAACCTCGACTACTTGCACGAGCGATTTCTGTCTTAGGTATTTCAACTTCAGTTACAGGAGATGGAAATGTTTTCTTCATAGTATCTAAATTAGTTGTGGTAAAAATTGAATAGTCAACAAAAGAACTTGATTGGTTACTTTCAGGCTGTGGCGGCGGCATATATTGAACCACCGGCTGTTGAGCAGTCACAGATTGAACTATTTGTTGCTGTACCATAGCCACAGTAGTTACCTGTACAGGTACTTCGGCTTGAGTTTGTTTAGGAGGAGTTGGAGCAGTATTTATTACTGTGCTTTGTTGAACTACCTGTTGTACAGCTTCTTGTTGTCGAGGTACAGGCGGTGGTAAACTAGCAGTTTGAACCTGTTGTCCTGTGGCCTGCGATGTTGTTGCCTGCTGTTGAGGTGCCGTAGGCAATGCATTTATAGTCTGTACTTGTTGTACAACGGCCTGCACTAGTTCTTGTTGGCGTGGTGCCTGGGGTGGTAAACTACTAGTCTGTTCCTGCTGTGTGGAACTTACTACTGCTTCTTGCTGTTTCGGAGCAGGGGGAAGTGTTTGAGTGGTAGTTTGTTGAACGACTACTGTGGTATTTTGTGTGCTTGAAACATTGTCATTTCTTGCAGGTAAAGAAGATTGAGAATTAGATGTAGTTTCAGCTACTTGTGTAGTAGAGGCTTGATTACTTGCTGTTCGTTGATTATTAATGCTGGCCAAGGTAGTTGGGGTATTGGCCTGTAGTGTGATCACACTGGTTGAACTGCTACTGGCAGTTTTAGTAGATGTCGATGATGTAGAACTGGCTACAGCAGTGGCAGCAGTGATACTGGCCGATTGTGCTGTGCCTGCTACTGCTTCTGCTATAGTTAATGCTGCTGATGTTGCTGTTGCCGCGGCTTCATTGGCCTGTGCTACTACTGCGGCTGCGGTAGCAGTAACTTTAGCTTGTTCTTTAGATACCACACTCATGGCTAGAGCACTTGGCCCGCTTCCTCCACCTTTACTTTCACTTGACGGTTTAGTGGATCCGGCAACTTGCACATCGCCTGGTTTAGGTTGTGGGTTAGTAGCACTAGGTGCCGCACTAGTCACAGGGGCACTGGTAGCAGGTCCGGGACCAGCAGCCGCTTGTTGCTGCGGGGGAGGTTGTTGGCTATTAGGATCTGGACCAGCTGGTGCAGGTGCCACCGGAGCAGAGGCAACTGCCGGACCAGGTGCCGGACCAGGTGCCGGACCAGCGGCAAGTGCAGGGGCGGCAGTATCTGGTGCAGGGGAATTAGGATCTGGAGCAGGACCGGCAACTGGACTAGCAGCAGGTTGGGCACTAGCAGCAGCCAATGCTTGTTGTTTAGCAAAGGCAGCACCGTAACCTGGACAACTGGTACTAGACAAGGGGTTGGTTGTACAAGGATCAGGAGTGTATAATGCTGTAACACTCATATTCTGAACGGCAGCATTTCCTGATGTTGTTGCCCCCATTGTAAAATTACCCAATGACAAAGAATTTGTTGTAGAAGATAGCAAGAATTGACGCGATACATTTTCAGCTGTATTAGGTGTTGAATAACTTTGTCCAGCAGTATAGACAGTTTGATTGTTACTATTTGTTAATAGCACTCGTACTTGAGCATTGGGATTAGTAGTCATATACCAACTACAAGAACCATCTTGGTTAGTAGCAGTACAACCATAGGTACCGTTGCCTAGACTATAGTTATAACTGTAGTTAAATCCATACACCTTAACACCTGCCCCAGAGTTTTCCAATGCTGTATTAACGGCGAATGTGTTATAAACTGTACTGCCACTGGATGCTACAGCATTTGGTTCGGGCAATAGATTATTACTGGTTACAACATCCTTAAATCCAGCACAGGTTGGACTATAAGCAGGATTGGTAGCGCAGGGATTTGTAGTGTATAATAAATCTACGCTATTGACATGGACTCTAGGACCATAGTAGCCTGCCCAGTAGTTTTGATCCTTACCTGTGAAACTGACCTGTAGGCCAGTGGCCGCAGTGGTGTCATAACGATTGTTGAATAGTTGTGTGCCTGAGAATTGTTGAAAAATGCCCGAAGCAGTATTAACATTGCTATAGTTATAACCAAAACTTTCTAAGGTACTTCCGCCAGGTCCCAACAAACTAACCGTACCAGTTACGGTACCTCTATTACCATTTGATATACTTTTCTCATTGTTAATACCCCAAGAGTAAGTATAGCCTGCTAGTTGTATGCCTGTGCCCGCATTGGCCAGTGCTGTGTTAATAGCCGCAGTTTGACTAACAGTAACACCAGAACCGTTTGGGCCTGGGTTGTAGCCAAATATAATATTGCCAGTGGAAGGATTATAGGCAGGAGTTGACCCGCCACTATATCCACCAGCTTGGCCTGTTACAGTATTAGACCAAGGCAAACCACCGCCAAGGTTTAGGACGTTGCTAGTTGAACTTAGTGGCAGCCCTGTAACAGGGTCTGTGGTTTGAGCATTAGTGGTTGAAGATGCGATAAGCAATAATGCCCAGCAAACTACCGACGCCAATATTTTTGTAATAGTCATTGTCTTTTACCACTTCTTCCATTTTAGGTAACTTGTCTTCGTTTTCTTCCCAAGCTGCTCTAGCTTGTTCGCCGATCTTACCTTCGTAGGGGCAAGGTGTTCCTGCTGCCATCATGGCATCAAACACACGACGATCTTGACACATAGTGGCCACTGCGGCAACTTTCATGCCCATGTCATATAGTGTTTTGCTTAACTTTAGTCGTTCGCAGTTCATATCGCGGTTTGTGCCGCCGTTGCTTACACCAAAGATCTGTGTTTGTACTGAGTTGCTTGTACCTGTAGTACATAGGTCAGCATTACCACCACTCATCATAGCAGGAGCAACAGCAGTTGGAGGAGGTTGAATAACCTTCTGTGTGATTGTGCTGTTGTTGTTATTGTTGTTGGTCAATGTACCGCTTTGAATGTTTTGGTTAACATTGTTGTTTGAACTTGTACTGTTGTTGGTATTGTTGTTGTTATTGGTAGCAGTACTGGTTGAAACATTATTGTTATTGTTGGTCATACTACCACTTTGAATGTTTTGATTAACATTGTTGCTGGTACTGGTGTTAGTATTAACATTGGTATTGGCATTAACATTGTTGCTGGTACTAGCACTGGTACTATTAACGGTACTGGTATTGACATTGTTGTTATTGTAGGTCATTGTACCGCTGTTAATATTATTATTGGTATTAACATTAGTGTTTGCGCTGGTAGAACTACTTGTATTAGCATTATTGTTATTGTAGGTCATTGTACCTGAATTAACATTATTGTTAGTATTAACATTAGTAGAACTACTTGTACTAGCATTATTATTGTTATAAGTCATTGTGCCACTGTTAATGTTATTATTTGTATTAACATTGGTATTTGAACTAGTGCTGGCGCTGGTACTGGCATTATTGTTATTATATGTCATTGTGCCAGTATTAACATTATTATTTGTGTTCACATTGGTACTGCTACTTGTATTAGCGTTGACATTATTGTTATTATATGTCATTGTTCCAGTGTTGACATTATTATTAGTATTGACACTGGTACTGGCACTGGTTGAAGCATTGACATTATTGTTATTATAAGTCATCGTACCAGTATTCACATTGTTGTTATTATTGGTATTGACATTGGTATTGCTACTGGTTGAAGCATTGACATTATTGTTATTGTATGTCATTGTACCACTGTTAATGTTATTATTTGTATTAACATTGGTATTACTGCTAGTAGACGCACTGGTACTGGCATTATTGTTATTATATGTCATTGTACCAGTGTTAACATTATTATTGGTATTAACATTGGTATTACTGCTAGTACTGCTACTAGTACTGGCATTATTGTTATTGTAGGTCATTGTACCACTGTTGACGTTATTGTTGTTATAAGTCATTGTACCAGTGTTGACATTGTTGTTGTTATTGGTTACTGTACCACTTTGAATATTATTGTTAGTGTTTACAGCAGTAGAACTTGATGTTGAAGTATTATTATTATTACTTGTACTATTCACTGTGCTTGTACTAGTAGCATTACTAGTACTGACATTATTGTTGTTACTGTTTACAGTACTTAAACTATTCGATGTACTATTAGTATCTACCAGTGATGTAGAACTATATCCACCAGTTATACTGGAATTTTGATTGATCAATGTAGGATCACTAGATTGGGCGAGAGAAAAAGTGCTAAGTGCTGTTAGTGCGGCTATTGCCAGTAATTTTCTTATCATTGTGTACTCCATTAATAAGACTTCACATCTATTTAAGTACAACCATATAGGAATAAACTACACACTTAACCATAAAAAAAGGGCTACAAGAGCCCTTTTGTAATCAGTATGTTTTATTTTACCTTATATTTAATATATTCGGTAATCAAATCTGCTACATCAACACCGCAATATTTTTCAAAACCACTGAAACCTGGATTACTGTTAGCTTCACATACACGGAATCCACGCTTGTCAAATAATAAATCAATGCCTGCTATGGTCAATCCCAATGTGCGGGCAGTTTCGCTGGCAATATATTCAATCTCGGGAGTGACTTCAAATCCTTCCCCAGTACCGCCAGCAGTAATGTTAGCACGGAAATCACCTTCGGGCGCTGTTCGTTTCATAGCACCAATAACTTTACCACCTATTACCAGTACACGCAGATCTTCACCTGGATGATCACCGAGATATTCTTGAACCAGTAGCGTCTTTTTATTGCCTAAACTCTCTATAAATTCAACGAGTTTCTTATAATCTCGCTTCTTTTCGCATAGGTATACGCCAGCACCATAACTGCCTGTAACTACTTTAATAACACAGGGATAGCCAATGTTTTCCGCAATGAGTTTTTCCTGTATGGGAAAACGCACCATCATGGTATTGGGGATAGGAATACCAGCACGACTTAGTAGTTGGCTAGTCATCATTTTATTTTTAGCAGTTTCTATAGATGAGCTACTGTTTATAACAATCACGCCTGCTTGTTCAAAGTGTCTTAATACTGCTACTTGGAATGGAAGAATACCTGCGCCTAATCTAACCAGCACAAGTTTAGGTAGTTCAATGTCCTCGCCTTTGTATTTGATACCTTTGCGGATATCACGGTCCACAACAATATCAAAATCATCGGGATGACATATTCTTACGGCAATATCTTTAGTAGTAAAACTTTCAATCAATCTGCCAGTTTCGTAGTCTGTGGGAGATTGTTTAGTTATAATGATGACGCTCATACTGTACCTATTATCTACACATATTTATATTAAAGTATAAGATAACTAGATTACAGTTTTATTTAATCTCGGGAAATAGAACTTCTTCCACGAACTTCTTCATGGTATTTTCTTCTACGCCCATGGCAACCATACTGCGAACTACATGTGGATTTTGTTTTTGCCAATAACAATAGCGATTTTGATGTTCTGTATTGTCAGTACCAGGCTGGTTATTTAGGCCAACATGTAACAAATAATATTCCAGTGTATCTTTGGCAAGTTCGACAAGGCTGTCTAACTCCTCGCCGACTTGTACATTACCTGCTGCCACCATGCTGGTACTGAATATCTTTTGTGCCCATTCAGGTAACTCGCGAGGCTTGTTCCAAGCAATATTTTTCACACGGTCAGCAAACCAAACTTCCATTTCAGAGCAGCCACCTGCCCAAGAAAAGTCATGAAAGGCTCCTGTGATCTTATTTGGTCCGCATACAGCATCGAAACCCCAAATAGGACTAGGGCTGTTGATGTGTGGGAATATGGTACAATGTAGGATGTAGAGTTTATGCGTGTCTCTATTATCTACAATTTCAATATGTGCCCTACGAAAACGCTGGCTTTCGTAAATTTTATTATACCAATCGTAGTTGTGTGGTGTATCTATTAAAAACCCAGTATCATCAAAACGCATTTCAATGTGCTGGGCCAGCTTTTCAATCTTATCCCAAAGCTGAGTCATAGTCTCTCATCATGCGGATAGCCCAGTCAAAGGCCACATTGGCTTCATCACCCATGCTGTCGTCTAGTTTAGCACGGATGTTAGTCATCAATGTACGAGCATCTTCAAACTCTAAGTTGCGATGCGGTCCAGGAACAATCTTCTTAATCATCTGTCCACCAAACATATCGCCCATGTGCCAAGTATACAAGTGGGCCATGATCTTGTTAGGGTCATTGCTGATGGACAGCAGGTAGTTATAGTAATCAACTACCACGGGACGGAACGAATGCTGTGGATTACCTTCATTCATTTCTCTGTAGTCCATGGCTAGATAAAAGGCTCTACGCAAATCTGGTAGATCTGACAGTAGTCGATTAGCACCAGCGGCACCCTCGATAGCACCATAGAACAACCATTTTTGGTATGTCCAGTCTATCCAAAGTTCTCTGGGCAATGTTTGAGCAAACACAGCCTTCATGAATTTAGTGCCTTCGGCTAGGGTGTGTTTATCTTTGGTTAAATCTTTTAAACTCATTCTGCTTGAGCTTTCAAAACAAGTGGATGTCCATGGCCTCTGGCCAAGGTTGTCGAATCGTTAACTTTTTGCTCTGCAATTTCGTGACTATAAATCCCAGCAACAGCGCTACCTTCTTTATGAATAGCCATTGTGAGTGCTACTGCTTGTTCTTTGTTTTTATGAAAAACTGTCATAAACAAAGCAATGACAAAATCCATTGGTGTAAAATCGTCGTTAAAAACCAAGACTTTATACTTGCTGGGTTCTTTAAATCTTTGTTTTGTTTTTTCTTCGAGGATAGTATCTGTGGTCATTTTAGTCTTTCAAAATGGGGGAGGAAAGGGCTCCCCCATCGGCTTACTCAGCCTTTAGTTTAAGAACTCGTGGTTTCAATGCTTCTGGAACCACACGCTTTAGTTCAATAGTTAGTACACCATTTTTGATTGTACCTTCCTCAACTTCCATGTGTTCTGCTAGTGTCCATGAACGAGTAAAATCACGGCTAGCCAATCCACGATGTAAGTAAGTAGGTTCATTCAAATCGACTTCTTTGCGTTGACCTTTTACAATCAATTGATTTTGGTCAATCTCAACAGTGATCTCATCTGGGTCAAATCCTGTAACCGCAACTTCGATCTCGTAAGTATCTTCATCGCGTTTCAAAACATTGTATGGAGGATAAGAGTTGTTGATTTGATTTGCAAAGCGTTGTTCAAAGTTATCGAACAAGTTGTCAAATCCTAGAAGTGCTCTATTAAGAGCGTTGGTGTCAAAACGAACGAGTTGATTCATAATAATCTCCTTTAAAAGTAAGAATCATGTTAGGCACTATGCCTATGTGTAGAAGCCATTAGGTCAACTACACATTTATTTATTATACACGAAATAGTTTTTGTGTCAATTGATTTCAAATATTTCTGGATTTAGTTTTACTCCAGATTTCTTTGACTTCTTTTCTTTTTTGGGTTTTTCTTCCGCAACAGGAGGTTGTACAACACAGTTCATTGAAATAATAAGAGGACTGTATAACAAGATTTCCCTAGCACCTTTAGCAGTTTGGCTAACGATCTTACCACTATCGTCTTTATTTTGTTTACGGCGGCCAGCTGTATAAGTTACATCGTAATAGCTGATTGCCAACTGTCCTTGATTGTCTGTATAAAAACTGTCGCCAGCGTCCCTATTACAGTACATGACAATGTTGCCTTTAAGGTCTTCTTGTTTACAAAAGTCGATTAGTGCTAGATGTTGATTATCATCAAACACTTGACTATAACTAGTAAAACTATCCCTATACGGAGGATCAAAGAAAAAGAATGTTTTTCCTTCTATATTGCTAGTACAGGCGCTCCAATCTCCGCAACGAATATCGACCTTTTGTAAGAATACATTCCATTCTAGTACATTGTCTTTGTCATAGCATTTTGTAGTATGATTAAGCAATCCGCAGGGTGTGGCGAATCTGCCATTGCTGGTTTGATTAGTCTGCCAAATGCCATTAAACGCAGTTTTCATTAAAAAGTATAATGTAGCAGATTCCTCAACAGAGTTCCATTGAGTCCAGTTAGTGGTATATTCTTTGCGTAAATCGTAAAAGAACTTTTTTCTATCTGCTTTATTAAGTGGCAAGTATGCGGCTTGTAGTTGATCCATTCTAGCAATAAAATCAACAACATTGGTTTTGATTGCTCGATACACGCCCACGATTTCAGGATTGATATCGTTCATAACAAACCGTTTGACAGTGGGGTTATTTTCGTAGATATGAATCATCATAGCACCGCCCCCAAAGAAGGGTTCTACAAAGGTATCATATCCAGAATAGGGAATACCGGGATCTAACCGGTATTTTGGAATCATTTTATTTTTGCCGCCAGCCCAGATATATAGTGGTTTCATTTAGTTATTATACACTATTTAGAATCAAAGGTCAATGTTTAATAAGTGTTTTTAATCTGGTAAGGCTTTCTTGATACATGTCATTTGATATTTCGGCTGCGATTTCTTCGTCAGAACTACCAGCGTTCATCATATCTTGTATTCTTTCTGTAGCCCATGTTTTTTGCTTTGGAGATACGGATCTTAAGGCCATGGTGATTGGATTGTTAGGATCCTTCATTGTATCTTTAAATCTAGCGGGAGAAGGTACTGTTGCGGCAGGTTTTGGAGCAGGAGCCGGGGCGGTGGCTGGTTCAGAAAATAGTTCTGGATTTAGGGTTTTTTGTTTTTTCTCAGCGGCCTTGGGAGCCTTGATTTTGGCAGTAGGTGCTGCTTTTTCCACTTGAGCTTTACCCATGCCCACAAGAGCATAACCGTCTGCTACAGCATTGGTATCTCCGCCTGCTTGAATATCATCAACATCACCCTTGCCGCGTTTTAGTTTAATGGTGACCTTTACTTCTGGAGGAAGTGTATTGAACGACACAAGATTGATAAACTTAAAGTCGTTGTCTACTAGACAAATACTATTCCAACCGTGCGATTTTTGATACATTTCAAAAATATAAGGAGCAATGATTTTTGCTGTGCCAGGGTTGCCTAGATTGTCGTAGGCTTGAGCCACCAAGGCAGGTGGGATACCTTCGTACAGCGAGTTTAAATATTTTGAAAACTCGGCCTTGGAGGCAGCATCTCCCTTGATAGAAGCATATGTTTTAAAGAACTCAGGAATCCACCCGCCGTCAAAGTTTGGTCCTGATTTCAAGTTAAGTTGATTAAAGAACCCTTCTGTTCGGGCAATGTCCAAAAGATTTTTATTTAGGCTGTCTACAATGCGCTTACCTGTATCTCCTGGAGGAATAACACCGCCATTCTTTAGTTCAACAGTCCAACCACCACCCACTTCTAGGTCTCCGCCTTTTTTGGTCGAGCCTTCCTTGCCGTTTTCTGAAAACAAGATAAGAAACATTTCGCCAGGACCCATACCACCCTGGCCACCGATTTTAAAACGCCATGCGGGTTCAACCAGTTCTTTAAATGCTAGGTTATTTTTAATACGGGATCCAAGATAACTTAAGATATTTCCACTGAGATTGTTTTGAAAAGTAGATGCTGGAATCAAGTTTGAAGGATCTGCCATCAACTTCAATAGGTGTACCTTGTGTTCTAATGGTACTTTTAGTGTTTCTAACTTAGAAACAAACCATTCATAGGCTGGGCCACGAACTCTGGCATGAAGATCACTTGTATCTAGTGTAGAATGAAGATTTTTAGTAAACAGATTATTTTTAAGATAATCTAACATTTTCATATCTTCTGGATTACTATCGTCAAGTTTATCTATGGCTTTTTTAATGCGTGCCTTAATGCGTGAATCTATTTCGAATATTCTCATAATGTTGGTTCCAGTTGTATATTTATTCAATCCACATTTCTATTATCTTTTTAGCCCGTTCCATATTGGGTTCGTACCAAAGTTTATCCAATTCAGCTACACCCATATCCCCGCCAAGGTTTATATATTCTTCTGCCACTCGTCCAAACTTGTTTAAAAATGCTTGCCCAAAACGCTGATATTTGTCAGGATCGCGAATAGTATCCATAAGGTATTGCTTTTGAAATAGTTCGTAGTCTGTTCTAGATACTTTATATTTCTTTCGATTCATCCAAATATTTACTTGTTCTCACTCCATCTCAAACTAAAAAGCGTGGCATTGGCGTCATCGCGGAACACAAATTTGGCACTGCCTATATTTGATGGTTGTCCGGCGATTCCCATAGCACCAAAGGCCCAGCCTTCTCTAGGATAGTTATTGCTGCTATACCACTTGGCAGGACCTTCCGGATTGTCCAACTGCTTGATCCAAATGGCTTCACGGCCAAATTGTTCTCGACACCAAGAAAACATTTCCTCGTATTTGGCTCTATCCAAATCTTTAAACTTTACTTCTTGTGTCATATATATTAAAAAAATTCATCTGGTTCGGCAAAATAATCCCAACCTTCGCCGCCTAATAGTTTGATAAGATCCCATTTGGCTTCTTCAATTTTACAGCGTGTGGGCATACTATCACTACCCACTACACATTCACATTGGGCACAGAAATAGTTCATACCATACTTGGGTTCGTCATAGTAGGCCACACCACCACAGGGCAGAACCATATAATCAGTATAGTCGATCATTATTCTTTTGTCAATCCCAGCAGTATTTGATATTGTTCGTAGGCTTTTTGGACCATGGGGTTGTTAATCCTTGCCAATTGTTCTCGATGCTGTTGCGATGTCAATGAGTCTAACCGAGATCGACAAAGATTGGCGTCCCGTTCCAGTTGTTCGTAGTAGTTCAGCAGTTCTCTAATTTGCTGTAATCTATCCCATGGCATTGTGATGTCAGCACATTTAACTTCTTCTGTGTGTATGTCCTGATACAGCATTTCGTCACTGATATATTGATTCCAAGAATTGAGTGTAGGCAATGACAATCGTTTCATTCTCCGTAGCCGTTGAACGCTTGGGCGAACCTGCATGTCATATTTTCTATAGAATTTTTCTTCGTCATTATCCATCATGACCACCTCAACAAAAACATTGTCTTGTCTCGTTCTTCTCTAAAAAACCAAGTAGTTTCAACATAATAATCTTCAGATTCAATGGCTATTACTAGTCTAGCAACATCAATACCTAACTTATACCAATCTTGATTCCATTTGCCTACATTCTCATCACACCACCGCTCGACTTCTCCCCAGTCTGTGATTTTAACAACGGCTTGATGTACAAGTTCAGGATTCATATTATGACCACCTTATAGCCGCTATTGTAGCATACTTGGCATGTTTTTGCCTAATCTTTATGGTCAGGCGATTTTCGACTGAATCATTCCCTGCTATCCCCCAATCCCAATCCCATTTCTGGCGACCTACATGTTTCTCGAGCCAAGGACGAAAATGGTCGTTTGGGTCGGCACTATACCCTTCTTGAAGACTCGAACTTAAGGTCCAATCCCATCTAGGATCACTTTCATCAACAGTAATATTTCCCGCGGGCCATTTAACATTGATAACAACTCCGGGCATGAATCTCCACCAAAGTTTTTCTATAATGTTGAGTCCGCAGGGAAGACACCGACCTGGTCTGATATAAAATAACTTTTTTATTTCCAACTTGCTCACTTGGAGCCCCACCGTAGAGCAAACATAGTAGCGTCTCTACCTTGACGAAAGTAAAAGTCTGTGCTGTTGTGGCGATAAACGCAGTTCCACTGATCCTTGAATCGACCTAGTGTTTCTCCCAGCCAGTTTTCAATTTCAATAATATCAATGTCTCTTGCCCCGATGTCTAGGGGAACACAATGTGGCCAAAGTTCTCGTTTAAGTTGTCTCATCTTGACGCCCACCGTAGTAGGAAGGTAGTGACATCCCGCTGATCGCGGAACCAAAACCGCCCACTATTCATATACCACCGAGCCAGACCACCCTCTTCTCTAATGTGCCAAACACTGCCTCTATCACCATAGACTTGATAGGCCCAAGTTTCTATTTCCATCCAATCGTAGCCAATGGGCTGTATGGTGTGATAGGCGTGTCCCAACACAGTGCCTTGGTTGACCAGCAGGCGACTGCTTTGCCAATCATCACTGGCCCAATATTCTTTTGGACTCAGTCTGGGACTAGAGAACGCTTCGTTCATTCTTCAACCTTCAACAGTTTCTTTAATTGCTTAATTTCTGCCTTGAGTCCACGATTCTCATATTCGGACCAACCCCATTTGTCTTGCATGTCTTTCATTTTCTTGGCAAAATCTTCATCAAAGTTGGTTAGTTTTTCTTCGGGGTGTAGAATAAACTTTCCATTCTCCCAATCAAAGCCATTCATAGCACTCTTAACGGAAACCATTGGAATGGCACCAACTGTGGAATAAGGAAGTTTAATAGCAATCATAACTTCACTATCATCACGGGTGTGTTCCAAGATTTGTTTAAGTTCACTTACTTTCATTCTTTAACTCCAAAATGTTTCAACAAAAATTCTAAATCAGGATGGCCATTATGAAACGCTTTATCAATACATTCCCTAACAATCAACTCGGCGAACTTTTGAAAATTATCACCTTGAATGTGTAGGTCTTTTTCAGAAAATTCAGCCTCAACAGCAAGTTCTTTAATTCGTTCGTTCATTTTACAAATCTCGGCATACGACCTTCGGTGCCGGCGTATTGAAAGTTATCCAACATTGGCACAAGACTGGCCATATCACTGGCAGGATGGCGATAAACTTCTTTTAAGTCAGCACCATCAATCAACATAAAATACAACTTGGTTGTACCTTCTTCAATCTGCGGCTTAAAAATATATTCCAAATCTTCTAATATCATAGTTCAACTCCGAAATGTTGTTTCAATCTCATTCATACAACTCAATACCACTTGCTGTTGCGTAGGTGGTACAAAATGCCTAATTTCATTTGCTCTGCTACAAGCCTCTAGACATTCCTGCACAATCAACTCGGCGAACTTTTTCTCATCCAGATAGTTAGTAAGGTATCGAGCCTCGTCAATACTCCAGTGGTCTTTGATTCTAGCCTGTTCAGCAAGTTCTCGAATTCGTTCGTTCATTTGAGGTTTTCTTAATGAATAGTTGCGTACCAGCAGGAAGATTCTTAAACATCATAGGCACAGTTCGTTCGTCAGATTGATTGGTATGGACTGTATGCCCGTCCCATAATTGTCTAACTTCGGGAAACTTTTCTGTTCCTATCACTCCTGCTATTTCAAATTCTTCGTTCATTCTTCAACTCCGAAATGTTCTCTAATCTCGTCCCTTATCTCTTTCAACGCATCATAGGTCCATTCGCAAGCCATCTCGCCTGCGGCACTATTACCAACTGGAATGCGATATGTTTCAATCTTTTCAATACATTCCCTAACAATCAACTCGGCGAACTTGTCCAATCCTGGGTTGTCTGGATCTTCTTGCCACATAGGTAATTCTTTACCCAAAGAATTCCAGACTCTTTGTTGTAATCCAGCCTGTAAAGCAAGTTCTTTAATTCGTTCGTTCATCATTCAACTCCGAAATGTTCTTTGATGTGTTTTTCAACTTCATCAAAAATAGCAAAAGCCAAATCTGAATCCATAGTTTTGTGTTCGTTCTTTTCACTACACCAACCTCGGGCAATAGCACCAAGTAATTCTTCACGGTTGATACATTCTTTGACAATCAACTCGGCGAACTTTTCAATATCTTCCTTAGATTCAACCCAATAGTAACTGTAATCTTTCTGCGATAGAGATAAACCAGCCGCTTCAGCAAATTCTTTAATTCGTTCGTTCATTCTTTACTTTCCCAAGCCCAATGAACAACTATCCAATCTTGTAAACAATCTTCAGCAGAATAACATTCATCGACTTTTTCTTTACCAAATTTTCTACACATTGCGGCATACCAATAATCCCAATAGGATTTGTGAATTTCCACTTCAGATAATGTTGTTAAATTGTCAACACCATCCCAAAAACTATAGTACCTCATTCTTCAACTCCGAAATGTTTTTCAATTCTTCGTTTAACAGCATGAGCAGTATGAATTGGTTCGACAGGATTATGATTGTTCTTTCCAACCCATACGGCACAATCAATACATTCTTTCACAATCAACTCGGCGAACTTTTCTTTGCTGAATATCAATTCACCGTCATGCTCAACGAGACTTTGTGTGGCGAACCGTTCTAACATTGGTATCTCTTTCTTTTTTGGAAAGTCAATAGGATTGTTTGTATTTGTATAATGTGTCATTCTTCAACTCCGAAATGTTGTTTAATCTTCTCAATCGCTGTTTCAGTAGTCCAAAGTATATGATTCAAACCACCCCTATCGGTTCTATCACCAAATACTTCATTTGCTTTTCCAATGTAGGCAATCTCGTTTATACATTCCTTGACAATCAATTCGGCGAACTTTTCTAATTCGTCATTATCAAATACAGTTAGTCCATCATTGTCATTATCAGGATGTTTAAGAGCCTGTAGGGCAAGTTGTTTGGCTCGCTCATTCATTATTTGACTCCAAAATTTGGATAGTATTCCACAACCTGTTTGATAATAACTGAACCATTTGATTCAACA
>Ga0208387_1000047_pt1 | contig 44029 bp, 55 predicted proteins | sample CryBogCBH27Jul09_FD_184611 | JGI IMG/M metagenome (GOLD analysis project Ga0208387, IMG submission 184611) | Freshwater microbial communities from Crystal Bog, Wisconsin, USA - CBH27Jul09 (SPAdes) | ecosystem: Environmental > Aquatic > Freshwater > Lake | place: Crystal Bog, Wisconsin, USA...
CAGCCAGTGCACCGAGACCGTAGAGCTCGAGTTGAGGGTTGTCTTGGACGGGCACGTAGTTCATGCCGTCCTTGTAGTCGATCACCTCGAGCACCCGGGCGGTGAAGGCATGGATCTGCACGTCAGCTGTGCCAGACATGTCCTTGCGGCCGAGGTAGTGCGCCGGGTCGACCTTCTGCTCAGGGATCACTTCACAATCAGCGCCGAGCTCCTTGCCGCGCTCCTTGATGTAGTCGATGGCCAGGCGCACACGGTCAGCGCGCGCTTCGTCCACCACGAACTCGCCCTCATGGTCCTTGAACTTCTTGCCAATAGCGATGCTGGGGTCAGCCAGGCCGCCGATGATGCAGTTCTCAAGTACTGTGTGAGAGTGAGTACCGTCAACAGCGGCCGCGCCGCTCTCCTCGTCGGGGTACTTGGCCTCTTCCCGGATCGAGCCGGGACAGGCAAGCCAGCGCACCGCCTTGGAGGGTGACAGTGACGAGTGAGTGCTCATTTCAGCGCTTCCACACCTGCGTACAGAGCCGAGTAGTGCTCGGGCTTCACGTCGTTGATGTTGCTGTAGCCCAGGGTGGACAGCACGCCTTGGATCTGAGCACCTTTTTCAGCACCCATGGCCTTGTAGGCGGTCATGACGTATTCGATCAGGCCCTTGCCATCGTTAAACGGTGCACCCACTGGAGCTGCCACGGGTGCGGGAGCGATGAAGGTGGGAGCCGCGGGCATGACGGGAGCAGGTGCAGCAACAGGTGCTGGCGCTGGTGCAGCCACAATAACGGGCGCTTGTACCACGGGTTGTGGAGCTTGCACAACTTGTTCGACTGGTGCTACATTGGCCGACTCGAGGGCGACGGCGATGCGGGTCATGACTTGCGTCAGAGCTTCAATTTTGGCTTCTAGTGACATGATAAATACTCTTTCTTTCAGGGTTTGGACTAACAATTACGCGCTCATCAATGAACGCACTTACGAGCTCCCTCAAGACCTCAGACACACCTCCGTATGCTGCTGCCTTAAGTCGGAACGACTTATGAACATCGGGATTTACCCTGATGGTCAAAAATTTTGATCTGGTTTCGACGGTTTCCATAAAAATTTCCGTTTGTTGAATCAATCGTAACACACTTCTGATACAATGTGCAACAACAAATTAAAATTTTTTATGTGACCAAAAAGAAAACCCCGACCTGGTAGGGCCGGGGCTTGAAGTCAGGCAACTGCGAAATCACCATTAGACGAGTCAATTATATGCTACCTGTACAGTCAGTTCAACAGCACCCCGCATCAGTCGATGCTTATATTCGCCACGGTTGGTCACTTGTACCGATCCCCCAAGGGACCAAGGGACCCCGCACCGCAGGCTGGAACCAAAAGACCCAAGCACTTAAGGACCAGACCCAGCTGCCGCCGGGCTTTGGCATCGGGCTTGCCCATGCTTACAGCGGCACGATGGCTTTTGACATCGACAACTGGGACGCAACAATCGCCCAGGGCATCGATCTTAAGACCCTCTACGACGCACCGGACGCCGTTATCATCGAGTCGGGCAAGGCTGGCCACGGCAAGCTGCTCTACTCCATGCCCTTTGGTCTGTCGCTGCCATCAAAGAAGGTCTTGGTCAATGGCCAGACGGTCTACGAGCTGCGCTCCAGCACGGCCAACGGTCTCACGGTGCAGGATGTCCTGCCCCCATCCATTCACCCTGAGACCCTGCAACCGTACCGCTGGGCAGGCCGGGGTCACTGGACCCGGCTGCCGATCATCCCTCAGTTTCTGCTCGATCTGTGGCAAAAGCTCCTTGACTCGGACAAGGTGCGAAACCTGACCACTGGGGACGCCATCAATGCGTCATGGGAAGAGATTCGCCAGGCCATGGAGGCCATCAATCCAGACTGTTCAAGGGAAGAGTGGGTGCATGTCGGCATGGCGCTCAACTGGGCCGGGTCGCAGACCAATCAACTCGATCAGGCGCTCTCGCTTTGGAACGAGTGGTCGATGCCCTCGCCCAAGTACCCTGGAGAGCGCACCCTCATTGCACAGTGGAACAGCTTCAAGACCGACAAGGTCAACAGTGTCAAGCTCGGGACACTTTTTCACATTGCCAAGCAGCACGGATGGAGCAGGCCCATGCCAGACGCATCAGAACTGTTCAAGTCCATCGAGTCGCCAGACGCACCGCTCGAGGTGATGTCCGGGCTCAAGCCCCCGGCTCCTGAGATCGATCTGTCGCTGTGGCCATCTGTGCTGGCCACCAGGGCTCAGCAGGTATCGGAAAGTGTGGGCTGTGACCCTTTGGTCCCGCTCTTCGCAGGCTTGTCGGCTGTCTGCGGGGTTGTCGACGCTGAGATCCGACTTGAGTTGATGCCAGGCTTTCAGGTCCCGCCGGTGCTCTGGCTCATGACGATTGGGGATCCAGCAGACAAAAAGAGTCCAGGCTCCAGACCCATGCTGTCGGCGCTACGTGATATTGAATCAGAAGACGCGCCAAGATACAAGAAGGAAATGCTCGATTGGGAAGGCAAAGAGGCAGCCCACGAGGCCGCGCACAAGGCTTTCACTGAGTACCATAAGACACCAGAGGGTCAGCTGGACCCATCGGCTGCACCGGTCGTCAACGATCTCCCGCCAGCCCCGACGCCGGTGCGTATCGTTGTCAATGACGTAACATCCCAGAAGCTCGTGCGCCAGGCTGCTGAGAGACCTCGGGGCCTGCTGTGCTACCTGGACGAAATGAACAGCTGGGTGAAGAAGCTCACCGACAAGACCAGCGGCGAGGATCGCTCAGCCTGGGTTGTCAGCTACGAGTCAGAAAAATACGACATGGACCGGGTGGGGTCCGGGTCGATCCACTGCGAGAACCTGGCTGTCTCGATTTACGGCAACATCCAGCCCAAAGTGTACCGCGACAATCTGGCCAGCCTGACCAGTGATGGCCTGCTCCAGCGGTTCATACCTGCGATCCTGCGAGGTGATAAGACGCGACTGGGTGAGCCCATCCCCGAGTTCATGACCAACAAGGCCCAGTGGGAGCAGACTTTGCGCCTGGTTTACGCGTTACCGGCCCAGACCTACAAGCTCTCTCCGGCTGCCCACAAGGTGTTCCGCGAGTTCCAGCGCTGGTATGAGACCGCAAAGAAGGACGAGCGCATCCTGTCGTCGCCTGACTCGTTCATGACCGCGTTTGGCAAGATCGAGGGCACGACCGGCAGGCTGATCATCCTGTTCCACCTCATGGAGCGGCCATTCGACATTGTGGTCGGGCCTGAGATCGTGGAGCGCGTGATCCGCGTGGTGAAGGACTATGTGATCCCCGCGCTGCGCTACTCCCTGGGCGAGGTGGGCGGCAACTCGTTTGACGCGTGGGTGGCCGACTATGTGATCCAGCACGCTGACAAGTCAACCCTGACCCTGGGCGAGATCAAGAGGTCCGCGCGTAGGCAGGTGGAGGGCGTGAGCCAGTGGCAGGCCGACCAGATGGTGATCGGCGCGATGGCGCTGCTAGAGCAGGCCACCTGGGTGATCCGCGTGGACGACGGCACGAAAGAGAATCAGCACTTCGCCCAGTGGGCCATCAACCCCAAGCTCTTGACCATGTTCAAGGGCCACCGCGCGGCAGTGCTGGCGGCCAAACAGCGCCAGCTTGACGAGATTTACCGGCTGGCCCCCCATGCGCGTAGGCGCGTGAAGGGGCTGGAGGATCAGGACGAGTGATCGGCCTGCCCTGTGGCTTGGGTTTGTCGTAGACCACCGCCCACACGGCAGCCCAGCCAGTCCTTTGCCAGACCCAGTCCTTCACGTAGGCGTCGGGCATCCTTCGCAAGCAGTTGGCGATCGAGGTTCGGTAGTCGCCCCCCAGATGACCTTGGATCGCTAGGACCCGCAGCCCTTCAGGGTGCGCGCGTAGGAGCGCGCGTAGGCGATCGGCGAGTGAGATCGGGGTCATTCCTCGTCATCCTCCAGCTCAGGGTAGTCTGGGTCCTGTGGGTCCGGGTGGTCGAGCAGCCGGCGGTGTAGCCACCTGGCTGCGCGCGACTCCTGGCGCAGCTCCTCGAGGTCGAAGTCGTAGTCGTCGTCGATCATCACATCACCTCCGCGATCAGGCGCGCGTGGAGCGCGGGGGCGTGGGTCTCGATCTGCTCCATGATGTCGATCAGGCGCGTAGCCGCGGCCGTGGGGATGCGTTCGCCGGTTTCCCATTTGCGATAGGTGGCATTCTCCACGCCCATCAGGCGCGACATTTTGTTGAGTGACAGGCCCATGCGTGCGCGTAGGTCCGACACGCGTTTGGGCGTGCCTGGATCCGCGTGGAGCGGTATGCGCTTGCGCTCAGGGGTGCGCGTGGACGCGTAGGCGCGTGGGGGCTCAGGGGCGCGCGTAGGCGCACGCGTGGGCGTGGGTGGGTTCATCCAATCGGGCAGGGTCATAGTGGGGCCTCTTCGAAGTTGTCAGGGTTAAACAGTGGCGCGCCGGGGCGCGTGGGCAGGATCGCCCGTGGGAACGGCCAGACCTGGGCAGGCGTAGGCGCGGGGGTGCGCGTAGGCGTGGGCGCACGCGTAGGGGGCCCAATGGCCACGGGTGCGCGTGGGCGCGTGGGGGCGGGGGTGCTCATGGGCTCATGCGTGCGCGTGGGCGCGTGGGCGCGCTTCGGCCCGGCCCAGCTCAATTAATCGGCGAGCTTCGCCCCGGTCCGGGATCGATTCGGATTCAAGCATGGTCCGGATCAAAGCGGCCACGGCTTGGCCCGTGATCCTATTGGGGGCCCGCTCGTATCGATACCCCGCGTTTATATATTCGGCTTCGGTGTATTTCATTTTTCACTTTCAAGGATCAAAAAAGCCCGGCCACATGGGCCGGGGGTTACGGTTAAGGGTTACGGGTTACGCCGTGGCAATTGGAATAATTCGGCGCGCTTTACTATCGGTTTGTTTCGCTTTGGATCCATGGGCACGAAAACCCACAATAACGGCCCGATTCGCACGCGCACAAAGCCCACACGATTCGCACGTCACATGGTCCCGGGTTTGTGCGGGACAAACCACGATTGAACGGCCCCCGGGGGTTTGTGTCTTTTCTGGGGTATCCATGGGCACAATACAAACCACGGGCCCAGAATTAAGGTCCGCTAATATATCCGCTTCGCCGGCATCATCCGCGCTTAAATTCACGGTGAACCCCCAGTCCGTCGCATGCTTTGCCCACGTTATGGCATCCGCGGATTTTTTGTGAGTGTATGTAAACCCCCGGCGGCCGATATTCGCGCGGACAATTTGACCAAGTGCCACGGGATCGACGGATTCACCGCGGCCGGGTAAGTCCCCGGCCACATTCATGCGCCACAATTGCCCCGCCGGTAACTGGGCCACGGATTCACAAAGCGCGGACAATTCACCCCCACGCTGGGGGACCTTATCCCATGATAAGCGCGTGTAATAGTCTTCGGCGTAACAATCCGAGCGGTAATGAGGGCACGATTCTGGGCACGTTTCCCGCTCGGAGTAAGTAACCGGTATTGGGCCGGTTTTTCGGTTTCCCGATTCGCGGATGAAATGATATTTCATTTTGAATCCCCCACGGTGTACACGATCAAATTGTCCGCCGGGATCCCGGCGCGCTTACGTATTGACTCGGCCGTCAATAGGTCCGTGATTCTTTTCACCAATGATTCAAGGTCCGGGGCCCAGCGATTCTGTCCGCCCGTGTAGTCTTTCAAGTGCTCGGCCGTGCGGTACAAGTACCCTTGAGGTCCGAATAGCTCGGTGTTGACGTACACGATCGCATCCCCGCGCGATATAAACCCGGTGCATCCGCGTTTGTCGCCGTTAATAATTACATTTTTCAAGGTTACGGTGTACGCGCTCGAAAATTGGTTTCTCAATTTAGTGGCCAAAATTCTCATGATGCATCCCCCGCGCGGACCATATCGATAGCGGCCGTTCTAGAATTCGCCCGTACATAAACCACACACGGCTCGCCGTCGATCCGAGCCCACACGCCCCACACGTTACACGGCGTGCCCCAGTAAGCCCCGCCCTTATCGTATCCGTCGCCCCCGCCTTGGTGACGGGCATGTAAACGCTTTACACCGGCCAAATTCGCCGGGTTATCCCCACGCCGGCCCATTGGTGCACCGTATCGGCTCGAAACCTCAAAAAATGGGTTAAATTGTTTTTTCATGATCAAGCCCCCTTACGTGCGGACACGCGGACCGAATAGAACGGATCCCCCGTCGACGTGTGGGCCGTTATCAATTGACGGCTGGGGTTAAATTTAGCCGCGATACTTTGCCAGTCGATCGACGTGCGGCCGTCACAATAGGACACCGCGGCGCGGTGTAGAGTCCCGTCGACGATAGCGGCCCCGCTATCGATCAACGATTGTTTTAAATTGTTTTCTTCTGTTTTCAATTCGGCGATCGTGGCCTTGATAACGGCTAAGCGATCGACTGCAGCGCTCAAAATTGCTGGGGTATCGTTTTTCATTTTTTATCCTTACGGTTACGGGTTACGGTTACTTGGTCAAAACGTCAAAATAGGACAATGCCAGCACGCAAAGCACTGCAGCAATGATCAAAGCTAAAGCGATATCAAGGGTTAAATCTTTGTACATGATCAAGCCCCCAGAGTAAAAGCGGCCGAGAATGTCACGATTGACAAAACCAAGGTTAAGCCGAGCAAAACCAAAGCGGCCCCAGCGGTGTATTTGCAAAATGTATCGAAGCTCATTTTCAATCCTTACGGTTACGGGTTACGGTTACAAAGTATGCACCGGGTTTGTCCGGTGCATGTGTTGCATTGTACATCCCCGGGACCATGTGTCCATTGGTTTGTGCGTGCTTTACAATTCTTTACAATTGGATCATGTGACAAATTGACTCCGCGCGCGCGGTGTATTTTTTCACTATATATATTTAGTGTCCGGGGGATCTTAATTCGAATGAAAATAAAAGTGTTCACGCGCGGAGTCAATTTGTCACATGCTGGGGGCGCGCTTGGTCCCGTGGGTTATTCTATCGCATGGGGCCGGGGGATCGTGCCCCGCTGGGTTTATGATCATTGAAGCGATCTATTAATTTGCTCGGATCAATAGTGAAAAACTATCAAGGTGAAATGGGGGCTGGGGTTCCCCGGACCCACGGGATCCCGTAACCGTGGGGCCGGTATCCGGTAACCCGGCCGGGGCTCATGGGCTCATGGGGTCCGAGTCAATATGTCACGCGCTACACCGAGCCCGGCCCCCACGGGGTCCCGGCCGAATCGGCCCCCATGATCCCGGGCGGCCCGGCGCGCTTCGATCCCCGGGGGCCGGTATAACGGCGGCCCGGATTCTCGGGGGGCGGGGGGAAAATCTGGGCTCCCAAAAATATCTATATGACCCCCGTGAATTTTTTTGCAAAATTTTGAACCCTGATCACAGAGACCCACGGGACACACCAGACACACCAGATACCTAAATTCCCAAAGCCAACCACCCCAACGTGAGTCAATTTGTCACGACAAAATAAAAACCTGTTGACAAGCAGCAAACTCGAACTAAACTCGCGGACATGGAAGACACCCAAGTTAATCAGTCGACCACGGACCTGCCGGATTTTTTATCTGCGCCACAATTCAATGTGCCGGATCTGGACCTCGATTTGCCGATGAAGCAGATTGCGCCAGTCCCTCCCAAAGGTCCCAAGGTTTTGAACAATGTTCACCGAGCGATGGTGGACACGATCCTTGCTCGTCCTGAAATGACTACTGCGGAGCTGGGTGAGCAGTATGGGCTTAGCCCCTCGTGGACCAACCTGATCATCAACAGTGTTGCGTTTAAGCGACTGCTCGAGAAGCGCCGCGACGAGGTGATCAACCCGATCATCATTGCGTCCACGGAGGAGAGACTCCAGGCGGTAGTCAACCGCTCCCTGGACGTCATCCACGAGAAGCTCAGTAAATCGGCAGATCAGGTGTCGGACAATTTGGTGCTTAAGGCGCTGGAGGTTTCGACTAAAGCGATGGGGATGGGCCAGGCCAAAGCGGCGGCAGTTGTCATCGAGAGCAATCACCTAGATAATCTCGCTAAGCGACTCGTGGCGCTCCGTCCACGAGATAACTCAGGAGCTATCGATGTCGAAGCAAAGTAAGATGATGGCAACACCCGTCAAGGGCATGGCCAACCAAAAACCGGCAAAGACGACCAAGCCCCCACAGGGCCCAGCTGTGCGCTACCCCGCTGATAAGGCAGGTATGGCGTACCAGGCCGGTAAGTCGTCGAACATCATGAACGTCAACCCGATGAACCAGCAGTACGAGCCCACCGACGCCGATGCTGTTCGTCAACACCACCGTATGGCACTGGGGTAAACAAATGAGCGATATTGACCAAACCGTTGAAGCCGTTGAGACTATTCCTGCGGCCCCTGTGGATGCTGTTGTTGAAGCCGCAGCTCCTGCTGATCCAGCTCCTGCTGCTACTCCTGCTGCTGATCCCACTCCTGTGGTTGACGCTCCCGTGGCTGCTGCTCCTGTGGATGTTCCTGCACCCGCACCTGTAGCTGATGCTGCACCGTCGTCCAGTGAGCCCGTGGCTGCTGCTCCAGTTGAGGCTGCTCCAGTTGAGGCTGCTCCAGTTGAAGCACCTGCACCCGTTGAAGCACCTGCTCCTGCTCCCGTTGTAGAACCCGAGCACCCTGTCGCCACTGAAGTGAAGAGCTGGCTGGCTGACATGAACGAGGCTGCACCTCACCATCACCAAAAGACATTCTTCGTCCACCTGATGGAGAACATCGACGACCTGTTTGCCCGGCTGAAGAAGATCCTCTAAGGAGAACACCATGCCTCTGAAAAAAGGTAAGTCCAAAGAAACCGTGTCAAAAAACATCAATGAAATGATGAAACACGGTTACCCTCAGAAGCAGGCAGTCGCTGCGTCACTGTCCCAGGCTCGTAAGAGCGGGGCCAAGATTGCCGCTAAGCCCATGAAGCGCGCGGCAGGTCGCAGCCGATGAGCCAGATCGTCATCCCACCTAAAGCTCAGGCAGCGACTCAGACAATTCTGTTTGACTTTCTGTCTCAGCTTCAAACCGGTGAAACGGTCTCAAGCGCTGCGACCACGGCCACAGTGTGGAGCGGCAACGACTCGACACCTTCGGCTGTGATCAGCTCGGTCAGTATCACTGCCCCGAGTCAGGTGTACCAGAAGGTGACGGGCGGCGTGGAGGGCACGATCTATTTGCTCACCTGCCAGGCTCAAACAAGCCTTGGCAACTCGCCCATCATCCAGACATATCTCGCCATCGTGAGCACACCATGATCTGCGTCGAAGTGCCCATCAAGACCTTGGTCACCGAGATCGAGAAGCTCCACGAGCTAAAGGGTGAGACCGCAGCGCTCTACGCCCAAGGCGCGATTGAAGCACTCGAGTGGGTGCTCAAGGGCAAAGCAGCCCCCAGTCAGAACACTGGGTTTCCGGTGTTTAAGAAGGCAGCCTAATGTCAGCAGTGAACCGTGTCAAGCTGAGCGCCCCACTGATCGAGGCGTTCGCTGGCACGTTCCTGTCACCCATGTACGACAACCCCCAGCCGACTCCTGAGTTCCACCGGGAGTGCTGGGGCATGTACTGCGGTGACTCGGAGCTCTGCGCCGTGGCCGCTCCCCGTAGTCATGCCAAGAGCACCGCGCTCACCCACGACTACGTGCTGGCCGTGACCCTGTTTCGCGAGCAGGACTTCATCGTCATCGTGTCGGCCACAGAAGACCTGGCCATGAGCCACTTGGCTGACATCGCCAAAGAACTCAGGGAGAACGACGACCTGATCGCTCAGTTTAAGATCAAGGCGTTCACGGTCGACATGAAGACCGACATCGTTGTCGAGTTCCAAGACGGCCACCAGTGCCGGATCATCGCCAAGGGCTCGGGACAAAAGATGCGGGGTCTGAAGTGGAACGGCAAGCGGCCCGGCCTGATCGTCTGCGATGACTTGGAAGACGACGCCCAAATCGAGAACAAGGATTCGCGCGACCGCTTTCAACGCTGGTTCCTGCGCGCCGTGCTCCCCACCCGTCGCCGCGGTGGTGTCGTCCGTGTGCACGGCACGATCCTGCACGAGGACTCGTTGCTGGCCAAGCTCATGAAGGCCAAGACCTGGACCTCCAAGCTGTACAAGGCCCACAACGGGTTCGACGACTTCACCGAGATCCTGTGGCCGGAACAGTTTTCTGAGGAGCGGCTCAAGTCCATCCGGCAAGACTACATCGAGCAGGGCGACGCCGGCGGCTACTCGCAGGAGTACCTAAACGACCCGATGGACAACTCCGAGGCGTACCTGCGGAGCGACGACTTCTTGCCCATGGACGAGAGCGACCACGACCGCGAAAAGATTTACGCCGTCGGGTGTGACTTCGCCGTGTCGAAGAAAGACAAGGCCAACCGCACCTCGTTCACCGTGGGCGGCAAGTGCGTGGAGAACTTCATCCATGTGGTCGACCAGCGCCTGGGCCGGTGGGACACACTCGAGTGGATCAACGAGATGTTCTCGATCCAAAAGCGCTGGAACCCGGCCGTATTCTTTGTTGAAGACGGCGTGATCTGGAAAAGCGTGGCCCCGACCCTCTACAAAGAGATGCAGGTGCGCGACCGCTGGATCAACTGCCAGCCGATTCTGCCCACCCGCGACAAAGCGACTCGCGGCCGCCCACTCCAGAAACACATGCGCGCTGGCGGCGTGAAGTACGACAAAGATGCGTCCTGGTATCCGACCTACGAGAACGAGCTGCTGCGCTTCACGGGTTTTAGCGACGCCGCGCAGGATGACCAGTTCGACTCCACCGCGCTCCTCGTCAAGGGGTTCGAGACCATGTCCGAACTCGAGGAAGAAGATTTTTACGATGACGAAGAGATTGAAGCGCGCAGCAACAGTCCTAAACGTACAATGGGCCGCTCTAAAGTGACCGGCTACTGAAAGGTTTCAACATGATGGAATTTCAAACCAAGATCAAGCTCGACGAGAAGACCATTCAGTCGCCCAACCTTGCCGAGTTGTTTGCCGAGGACGAGCTCAAAGCCCTGGGCGTCAACATCTTTGAAGGCTACCAGCGCGACGAAGAGTCCCGCATGAAGTGGAAAAAGCGCACCCAAGCCGCTATGGACCTGGCCATGCAGATCTCGAAAGACAAGAACTTCCCTTGGGCCGGTTGCGCCAACGTCGCGTTCCCGCTTGTCACCATTGCGACAATGCAGTTCCACTCGCGCGCCTACCCAACGATCCTGAACGGCCCCGAGATTGTCAAGTATCGCCCCCACGGTGACGACCCTCAAGGCATCGAGATGCAGCGTTGCCGCCGTATCGGCGCGCACATGAGTTACCAGCTGCTGGAAGAAGATCAGTCTTGGGAAGAACAGCACGATCGTCTGCTGATCAACATCCCAATCGTAGGTTGCGCGTTCAAGAAAACTTACCACAGCGGCCTCAAAGGCCATAACGTGTCCGATCTGGTGATGGCCCAGGACATGGTGATGGACTACTACGCCAAGAGCGTGGAGGACTGCGCCCGTAAGACCCACATCATCCCCATGTACCGCAACGAGATCCATGAGAAAATCATGACCGGCGTGTATTGCGACGTGCGCGAAGAGAACTGGTACAAGAGCTTTGCGGTCCCCCTGACCGATCGGGACACTGTCTACAAGGACAACCGCAACGGTCTGAACCCTCCCATGACCGACGACAGCACTCCTTACACAATGCTCGAGCAGCACATGTGGATGGACCTGGACAAGGACGGCTACAAAGAGCCCTACATCGTCACCATCGAGTACCAATCGCGCGCTGTGCTGCGTATCGTGTCTCGTGTGGACGACATGAAGCAGATTGTCAAGAACTACAAGGGTGAAATTGTTCGGATCATGCCGACAGAGTACTTCACGAAGTACGGTTTCATCCCCAGCCCGGACGGCGGCGTCTACGACATCGGCTTTGGCGTGCTGCTGGGCCCATTGAATGAGTCCGTGAACTCGATTTTGAACCAGTTGATCGACGCTGGCACGATGAGCAATTCTGGCGGCGGCTTCTTGGGCCGCGGAGCCAAGATCCGAGGCGGTCAATACACCTTTGCACCCTTGGAATGGAAGCGTGTGGACTCTACAGGCGACGATTTGCGGAAAAATATCTTCCCTCTGCCCGTCAGAGAGCCCTCAAACGTGCTGTTGCAGCTCTTGTCGCTGCTCATCAACTACACACAGCGCATTTCGGGCTCAACAGACACCCTGGCAGGCGAAAATCCTGGCCAAAACACCCCCGCTACGACCACTCAGACCATGGTTGAAGAGGGTTTGCGGATCTACAACGCCATCTACAAGCGTGTGTGGCGTTCGATGAAGGAAGAGTACAAGAAACTGTACCGCCTGAACTCGATTTTCCTGCCCACAGTGACCGTTTTTGGCGACGCCGAGATGAAAGTCCTGCGCGAAGACTACCAAGGCGACCCAAACCGGATCTCTCCGGTCGCCGACCCCAACGTCACGTCCGATCGTCAACGTATGCAGCAGGCCATGGCCTTGAAACAGGCCGCCATGAGCACGCCTGGCTACAACTTGGTGGAAGTGGAACAAAATTATCTGAAGGCGCTGCACATCGATGCCTGGCAGGTGTACTACCCTGGTCCAGAAAAAATGCCGCCCCCGAAGAATCCAAAGGTTCAAGTCGAGGAAATGAAGCTGCAAATGAGCCAAATGAAGTTACAGGCCGATATGCAGAAATTCACCGCCGATTTGATGGAACAACGACGTTTGAACTCGGCAAAGATACTTCAGTTGGAGGCTCAGGCCGCCAAACTGATCGCCGATGCAGGCGGCGTGGAGACAGGTCACCAGATTGCTGCGTTCGAGGCGGCAATCGGTGCTCTGAAGGTGCACGACGAGTCTTTGCGCTCGCGTGCTGAGTTAATGATGAAGTCAATGGAGCAGCCAAATGAAACTACCTCACGAGCAGGAATGGAAAGAGTGGAGGGAACACCCGTGCACCAAAGCTCTGCACAAAATCCTGCGAGCATGGCAGTCTGAGTTAAAGGATCAATGGGCGTCTGGTGCGTTTACGGACCAGTCCCAGTTCGCAACAGCGATCTCGAATGCGAAAGCAATCGGGAACTGTGAAGCCATCGATCGAATGATCGGTATTGAGTATGAGCAACTTGAAGGAGAGTTAGAAAATGCAGAATGAAAGTGGTTTGGCCCCTTTGGGCCGTGCAGTGTTGATCAAACACTATGAGCCGGAGAAAAAGGACTCGTTGATCGAGATCCCTGACTTCGTTCAAGACCGAACTTTGATGGTTGAACAACGCGCCATCGTCGTGGAGATAGGCCCCGCCTGTTGGCCTGACGAACCCGCACGTGCAGCCCCTGGCGACAAGGTATTGATTGCCAAAATGTCAGGCTACATGGCCACCGGCCCACTCGATGGCAAGCGCTATCGGTTGGTCAATGACCGCGATATTTTCTGCAAGATCACTGGGGAGAAATAATCATGGAAGGTGAAGTGAACGTCGAGCAAGAAGCCCGTACACTGGGCTGGGTTCCGCAAGAAGAGTTCAAGGGAGATCCTAATCGCTGGGTTGACGCTGATACTTTCGTGGAGCGCGGTCACACTGTGATGCCCATCCTGCGTAAGAACAACGAGCGCCTTGAAACGCTCGTGAAACAGCAGGCTGAAGAGTTGAACAAGATGAAAAATCTGTTTAGCGCTTCCCAGGAGTCCATAACTGAACTTCAAAAAGTCCATGCCGATGCCACCAAAGCAGCTGTCGAAAAGGCACGCCGCGAGGTCATGGCTGAACTGAAGCAAGCCAAAATCGACGGTGATGTGGACCGTGAAATCGCGCTGCAAGAGGAACTTCAAGAGCTGAAGAACCAAGCAGCTGCGCCCACGCCCCAAGCCCCTCAAGCTGCTGTACCCGCGCAGCAAGAGCAAATGCACCCCGATTTGGCTGCTTGGATGAGTGAGAACACCTGGTTTGGTACAGATCAGCGTAAAACCCAAAAGGCCATGGGCATCGCCCAGGTCTTGCGTTCTGACCCTGAAAACGATAACTTGCAAGGTCGCGCTTTTTTTGATCGCGTGCTTCAAGAGCTCGAGGGCCGTGCTCCGCGCGCCGACAAAGTCGGTGGTGCACGTTCCAGCGAGACTTCTGGAGCCAGCGGCGGCGGTGGTAAGTCGTTCAGCGATTTGCCTGCTGACGCCAAAGAGACCTGCGATCGTCAGGGTAAAAAATTGGTCGGCGAGGGTCGTGCCTTCAAAGACATGGCTGCATGGCGCAGCTATTACGCTAATCTGTATTTCCAAGGAGCTTAATCATGCAAGTCCGCAATCACAAAGCCGCCCAGAATCCGGCAAATTCATTTGAGAAGTCCGCAGTAGACAAAAAACGTATCCCGATGTCGACCGCGCAGCTCAAGCTGTCGGTCCCTGAAATTCCTGGCTATCACTTGCACTGGATGATGGGCACTCCATCACGTATTGCACAAGCGATGAAAGGCGGGTACACTTTTGTCGAATCCGATGAGGTGGATGTAGTAAACACCGGCTTAGCCGATGATGCCTCCAAAAACGGAAATACAGACATGGGCAGTCGAGTCAGTCTTGTTGCGGGTAGCGATACTGGCGAAGACGGCAAAGAACAACGCTTGTATTTGATGAAAATCCCACTCGAATACTGGGAAGAAGATCAGCAAGCACTTGAGTCAAAAAATGAGCAAATCGCGTCAACGCTGCGCGGTGGTGGGGATGTTGGTGGCAACCCGAATGGGTCTGATAACCGCTACGTTCCAGAAGCCAATCGTAAAGCGGTGGCAAACATGTTTACTCCGAAGCGGCGTCAAGCATAATCGGAGTGTCCATCTTCTGTATTGGAGAATTTAATGGCAAACGTAAATAAACCGGCTGGTCTGTCGCCCGTACAGTACCTGAACGGCTCCCCCTGGAGCGGGCAAGCGCGCTTGTATAGCGTCGCTTATAACTATGGCACTTCCTTGTATATCGGTGACCCCGTAACCTTGTCTGGCACGTCCGACACGAACGGTGTGGCTGGTGTTACTTTGGCTACTGCTGGCACTGGTAATGCAATCATTGGTGCTGTGGTCGGCGTTGGACGTTATGAGAGTCTGATCGCTAACCCCAACAACCTGAACATCATTTACTACCCTGCTGGTGGCGATGGCAATACCAACCCCTGGTATGTCATGGTTGCTGACGATCCAAACATCATCTTTGAAGTTCAGGATTCTGGCAACGGCGGTACTCCTTTGGCTGCTTCCAACATTGGCCAAAACGCCAACTTGTTGTCTGGCACTGGCAACGGTTACTTGTCTGGCTGGCAGCTTGATCCAAGCACTGCTGGTAACGGCGCAACCTTGCAATTGAAGCTGATGGGCCTGACTCGTACTTCCAATAACGCTTTTGGCAACTACGCCAAGGTGCTTTGCAAGATCAACAACCACGTCTACGGCACCGGCACCGGTACCGCTGGCATCTAATAAAGAAAGGAGAGTACCATGGCAGGCGTCATTAACACAGGTACACACCCGAAGCTACTTTGGCCAGGGATTCATGCAATTTGGGGTCAGATTTACGCTGAGCACGCCAAAGAATACGGCGACCTCTACAACGAACTCGATTCCGACAAGGCATACGAGCAAGATGTTGAAGTTACCGGCTTTGGATTGGCTCCCGTCAAAGCCCAAGGCGCTCCGATTCAATACGACTCGGAAATTCAAGGTATCGTTACGACCTACACCCACGTTGCTTACGCACTGGGCTACATCGTGACCTACGAAGAATTGCGCGACAACTTGTACGAAGAAGTCTCTATGCGTCGTGCAAAAGCCAACGCCTTCTCGATCAACCAAACGATCGAAAACGCTGCTGCTTTCTTGTACAACAACGCATTCAGCACCACCTACTACACCACTGCCGACGGCGCTGCTTTGGTTTCGACCAACCACGTCAACGCAACTGGCGGTACGTATTCGAACGCACTGAGCCCCGCTGCCGACTTGTCGGAAGCCGCTCTGGAAGATTTGACCATTCAAATCATGGGCACTCAAAATGATCGCGGTCTGTTGATCAACATCATGCCTGAGTCGCTGCACATTCCTCGCCAAGAGTTCTACAACGCCAACCGCATCTTGAAGTCTGTGTTGCAATCGAACACTGCCAACAACAACATTAACGTGTTGAAGGCCGTGAACGCTTTCCCCAAAGGCATCAAGCTGAACCATTACTTCACCGCCCCGCACGCTTGGTTCATTCGTACCAACTGCCCCAACGGTATGCAAATGTTCTGGCGCGATCGTCCCATGTTCGACCAAGACAACGATTTCGACACCAAAAACGCCAAAGCCGCTACTTACATGCGCTTCAGCGTCGGTGCTTCGGACCCCCGTGGTATCTTCGGTTCTAACGGACCCTAATAGATCACCTGATCTATCGAAAAGCCCGGTTCGCCGGGCTTTTTTATTGTTCTTGCATAACGCTGGAAATTCTCTACAATCGCGCAAGGCACATCGCCACAACCGACTCAAACGTAAAGGAGATTACAAATGAGTTCTGGATACGCAACCAAACTGACCTACGGCATTTCAACTCAGCCTCAAGGTCGCACCCTTGCTTCTTACCCCATGCCGAGCCCCGTTCGCTCGAGCTCTAACCCCCTGACTGACCCCATCAACCAGACCAACTGGTATGCTGTGGCCACCTACTACACCGATTTTTTCGTGAAAGACAACGGCTGGACCGTGACTGGCACAAGCTCCACCTTGGCCACCAGCGACGCTTTGGGCGGCGTGGGCGTCATTACCCCCGGTGGTTCTGGCACTGCAACTGCTGCATACCAAGCCAGCGCTGGTTTCCAGTTCATCGCTGGCCAAAAGCTGTGGTTTGAAACCAACTTCAAGTGCTCTGCTGTTGCCTCTGCAACCCAAGTCCTGTCTATGGGCTTGATTGCATCGAGCGGTGGCACTGTGTCGACCAACAACAGCTTGCTGATCAAAAAGGCTGCCGGTTCGACTTCTTTGAGCCTAGTTTCGACCGTTGGCGGCACTGCTACCACCTTGGTGAGCAACCTGGCCACCATCACCAGCGGAACCGCTTTGGACGTCGGCTTTGTCTACAACGGCACTGACCTGGAAATCTTTATTGCTGACCAGTTGGCCGCACGTGTTGCTTCGCCTACCATCGGTTCTTCGGCAACCACCTTGACCAACTCGGTCATGACTCCTTACTTTGCGATCACCCCTGTGACAACCGAAACGTTGTCTTTGGACTTTGTGGTGGCTGCTCAGGAAATCCAACGTTAATCGAGAATCCAAGTGCAAACAAAGATCACTCGTGACGGCAAGAAAAACACCGTGATGATGGTGTGGGGCGAAGGTCCGGTTGAACAAACCGTGATCCTTGGCCGTGAGCACCTCCAGGACAACCCAACCGGTATCAAGCTGGATCAGATCCAGTACGCTTGCGAAAGCGGCGTCAAGGTCCGGTTTGGTTGGACTGATGACGGTCTGGTCTTGCCGGTCGAGGGTCGTGGCCTGTTGAACTATTATCAGTTCGACAGCTTGCAGCCGAGCTCACAGAATCAATCGCTGTGGCTCGAGGTGTCAGGCGAAGGTGCGTTTCACTTGGTGCTTGATTGCACAAAAATGGGAATTTAAGGAATCATCATGGACGTAACTCTCATTGGCGGCACATCGCCCCGACACATGCCCATGGACAGCAGCGGTGATCTGAGCATCAGCGCACCTGCTACCGGCAACAGCATTTACAAAGACTCGATCATCTGCGTGTTCCAGCTGATTTCGGCTGCTGCGGCCACCGCAGTGATCGAAGGCTCGCTTGACAACACCAACTGGTGTCCTATCACCGGCACGACTGCCTCGAGCACGATCACTCTTGCTGGCGCAGGCAGTGGCGCAATTGTTGAAAACTCGGGTGGTAGCGCTTGGCGTTACGTGCGGTGCAGAACGACCGCTGCGACCGCTGCTACGACCTGCTTAATGGGCGTGTAATGTGGCAGCTCCTGGCCGTGGTGAAGCTGATTATCTCCGTCTAGGGGATTACAACGCCGTCTGCTTCGAGTGTGGCGCGAAGCGGAAGGCTTCGCAGCTCAAGAAGTACTGGCAGGGGTACTACGTTTGTCCAGAGCACTGGGAAGAGCGCCAGCCACAGGACTTTGTCCGCGGCCTGCCCGACAATCAGACTGTGCCTTGGGCACAGCCTCAGAGCGACGCATTCGTGCTGGTGTGCACGATGCAGGGCATCTCTGCGATGCCTGGCCTGGCCTATCCAGGCTGTATGATCGCCGGTAAAGATTTTCAATACGTTCCGGGGCCGCAAGGCACATACCCGTCATTTTGCACTTTACAAGGCGCTTGGGGTACAGCAGACTACGGTTCTGCTGACTGCGCCACAGTAGGATACCAACCATGAGCTCAACAGTTTTCAACAGCGGAACCATCATCGCTTCGTCCTGGCTGAACGACGTCAACGACGCCGTTTACAACGGCAACTTCCCCACACCGCTTGCCGCAGCAGGCATTCAGTACAACGAAGGCGGCACAGGCGCAGTAACCACTACGGTTCAAGCTAAGTTGCAAGAGTCTGTAAGTGTTTTGGATTTTGGCGCTGACCCTACAGGTTTAAGCGATAGCACTTCAGCTATTCAAGCTGCTACCAATACGGGTAAACCCGTGTTCTTCCCTGCTGGCACTTACAAAATGCTTTCTTCAGTTACCTACACAGGAACCGTGGTTTGGCGTGGGGTTGGCGCTGAATCTATCATTAAAAATGATTCAACTGTTATCAATGTAACTTCTGGAAATAACTCAAGCATTGATAACTTATATTTGCAAAGCATTACATGGCCCTCAATCATTAGCCGTAATACAACAACTTGGGCATCTAATCCAACACCGTATACGTCAAGTGCTGGTAGTCATGCAGGGTATCAACCAACGGTAAATGACAATGATCTTTCTCCGACACCTACTTATACGTCAATCGGCCCTGTAATTTATTTTGGCGGCAATGCAACAAACATTAATGTAAGTCGCATTTATGGTTTGTTTGTAACTATTAGCATCCATGATGCAACTTACTCAACAGTTCGAGATTGCACATTCCAAGGGGGTGCTGCTGATGTTGGTGGTATTGTTTTTTGGAACATTAACAATCAGCAAGGCGAGCGCAACGCTGCGATCAACAACAACATTACTTACGCAAGCTATTCAGGTATCACGTTTGCCAGAAACTTTGATGGTTTAGCCCAAGGCAACATTATTTCTTATTGCGGTGAATCGGGCATCAAAACCTACCAAGGTACGACTGCTGGCGTAGATGCCCGTTGCTATCACATGCAGTTCATTGGCAATACAACTATGTTTCAGTATTACGATGGGTTTGATTTAAGTTCGGACTATCCTCATACTGGAACTATTGATGCACGTCATCAAGTCATTGGCAACATGACTTATGGCAATCATGGTACAGGCTTTTATGCTGATGGTTCGTTTGTTCAATTTGTTGGAAACAATGCTAGAAACTGCCAGCAATCAGGCATGGCTTTGGACTACAACAACTCTGTAATCTCTAACAATTACATATATGGTTGCAATGCTTCTAACACGGCAAGTGGTGTTCACCAAATGCTTGTTAGTTACAGCTCAAATTTGATTTCAAACAATTACATTGACCAAACTTCAGGCATTACTAATGGCTATGCTATATATGCACCAAACACCAATGTAGTATCAAACAACCAAGCGGTGTATGGTTCAATTTTTCTTGGAAATGCAAACTCAGTAACCGCACAAACAATTGGCAATGTCGATAGTATTTACGGAATTACAGGCTCGTTTACCCCAACCATATCAGTTGGTAGCACAGTACAGTCAGCGTATAACATTCAAGAAGGTTTTTATACCCGAGTTGGCAAACGAATTTTCTTTGACATAACAATTCAATTGAATGGTTCTGTTAGTGGTACAGGTTCGGTATCAGTTAATTTAGGAAGTATGCCTGATGCTGCATCTGTTGCAACTGGTGTGTATGGAGCAACTGGCCCTGTCCAAGCTATTAACTGCACATACACGGGTGTGCTTGGTTGGTTTATCAATGACAATAGCAGCTCAATTGCTTTGGTTACTGATACAGGTGGAACGCAATCGTCCATCACTAACAGCAACATAGGCTCAACATCTAAGTTTTACATTTCTGGCAGCTACTTGGCGGCACAATAATGGCTAACACCAAAATATCAGCGTTATCGTCAGCCACTACTCCATTGTCGGGTAGTGAAATTGTGCCAATCAATCAGTCTGGTGTAACTGATAGCGTTAGCGTAGCTAACTTAACGGCTGGTCGAGCTGTAAGTGCAGCGTCATTGTCTTTGACAACTACACCTCTTTCTGGTGCTAATGGCGGTACAGGATTGACCAGCTTTACTTCTGGTGGTGTAGTTTATGCAAACTCTACAAGTTCGCTTGCTACGGGGTCTGTTTTACAATTTACGGGAAGCCAATTGCTTGTTGGTACAACAACAGGCTCTAGCGGAACCTCTGTTGGATTTTCTGCTGTAAATTCTGCTGGTGGTGGTTTTCAATTTGGTACTGCTGCTGGCGGTGGTGGTGCAATAACCAGCTTATCTGGAACTGGTATTGCTTTTTATACATACACAGGTTCACAAGGTTCTGAATCATTTTCTGAACGTATGCGCCTTACAAGCGCAAATTATTTAGGCCTCGGTACTAATAGCCCTAGCGCACTTATTCACGCTAGCGGAGCTACTGCTAGTTTATTAAGACTACAAAATTCAAACAGTTCTGACGACAACATTCAAATTCAACTTGTAGGCTCATCTGGAAACCGTTGGCTTATTGGCAACAACATTACAACAGGAGGAACAGGTTTAAACTTTCAAATTTATGATTGGGCAAATTCTGCGCTTAGATTTACTATTAACTCTTCTGGTGTTGTACAGACCTATGGCAGCGCAACAGTCTATACCGTAGCAAATGCCACAGCCGTTTTTGGTGGTGGCGGTCAAACAAGCGCAATAGCAATAAATTCATATAACGATTCTGGAAAACAGTTTGTTATATCAAACAATAACGGTAATACAAGTGTTTATTCTGGTGGTGGAACTGCGGGTGTTGTTTTATATCAAAACGGCAACAGTTGGTCTTCTTTTTCTGATGAAAGAATTAAAGACATTATTGAACCTATTACCAATGCTGTTAACAAAGTTTCAACGCTGCGTACTGTTATAGGGAAATACAAAACTGATGCAGATGGTGTCCGCAGACCATTTTTAATTGCACAAGATGTCAATGCAGTTTTGCCAGAAGCAATTAAAGTGAACGAAGATAAAATTGGTACTTTAAGTTTGTCGTATACCGACACAATCCCGCTTTTGGTTGCTGCAATCAAAGAACTTAAAGCAGAATTTGATGCTTACAAAGCATCTCACCCCTAATCAATTGAAAGGTTAATCGTGGCGGCTACTATCAACTGGACTATTGATTGGCTTGAACAATCAACTCAAACCATCAATGGTTTTACTCAAGTGGTTCTGACCGCTGGATGGCGTGCTACTGGTTCTGAAATTGTTAACAATAAAGAATTTAACAGCAGCATTTACAGTAGTTGCACATTTCCAGAACCAGAAGTTAATGGTTCTTTTACGCCTTTTGCTCAACTTACTAAAGCTCAAGTGATTGGCTGGTGCTGGTCTAATGGTGTCAATCAAGAAGCTATTGAATCAGCTATCAATGCTGACTTAGCTGCTCAAATTAACCCTACTGTAATTAAACCTGCTTTGCCTTGGGCAACTGCTTAATTTAAGGAACAATTATGTCTTTGACCAAAGTCTCTTATTCAATGATCAACGGTGCTTATGTAAATGCCCTTGATTATGGCTTTTCTACAAGCGGAACAGCGGCGGCTAACTACACAGCTTTGAGTGCGGCTTTGGCAACCAACCAAACTGTTTACATTCCTCAAGGTACATATCTTTGCAGTCCTGGCATAACTGTTAATCTTGGGAATCAGTCTTTGCTAGGTGACAATGCGATATTGGATTTTAGTAGTATCACAGGAACGCAAGTTGCTATAAATTTAACCAATACATCAACTTTAACACCATCTGATCTTACTTCACCAAGTGCAATTGCACAAAAAATTGATGGTCTTATTTTGCTAGGAAATGGCAAAGCTGGCGGTGGTGCAGCGGCAGGAACGACAACTGTTGGTTTAAAAGCAAATACTGCACATATTTCAGTAATGAACTGCATTGTGTACGGCTTTGGTTATGGAATTACTATTTATAGTGGTGGATATATTCAGTCTTACATCAATGTAAACATTGGGCAATGTGCAATTGGTGTATACATTATTTCTGGTGGCTCAAATTATGGTGAACGCATATCATTTGTAAATTGTGCTATCTATGACAATGTGCTTGGTATTTCCAACAATTGCAATACAGGTGCACTTCAGTTAACAAATTGTTCTTTAGATTACAACACTAAATCATTAGTTGCGACAAACAATAGCGTTACTGAACTGCATAGCACTTGGTGGGAATGTAATGATGCTGGCTCGGGAAATGTTGTTGCTAGTCTGTCTAACAATTCAACATTGTCGATGTTTGGCGGAAGATTGCAACAGAATGGAAGTGTTGGCGCATTAGCACAAAATGGCTTTTTTAACACAGATTCCTCATCTGTTGTTATCAATGATGCTTTCATGTTCAATCTTCAAAACACTAATAATGTTTTGGATTCTGGCAATGGTACTGTGCAAGTTTCTGAAGTGCGTTCTTACGGCGTTTCATATTTGCCATCCAAAATATCTCCTGTTGCCAACAATAAGTTATCTGATAGTGGGTTTGAAACTGCGTCCATTGCTGATTGGTGGTCAATAAATAGTGATACGGCAGCAATTACAAATCGTTTTACTGGTTCAAACATAGCATTAGCTATAAGTTCTACATACTCACATGGTGGGACGCAGTCATTAAAAATCACTAAAACAAGTGGTGCATCAAATGGCTCATTTATTTTAGTAGTACCAGTTAATCCTTTTTCTAGGGCAGCGTTTACTGGTTGGTACAAATTTCCTGCTGCATCTGGTCAATGTTATGTGACCTCTGGAGCTTGTTTGGTTAACGGGCCTTTGTCAAGCGGTATCCCGTCAATTGGAAATTCAGTAACTTTTGATACGTTTGGAATCGGAAATTCTGGTTCACCTATTGACTGGACGCAGTTATCATCTGGAATGGATAGAGTTGTACCGTCATGGGCAAATTATTTCTTTATTGCTTTTAATTTGTATGCTTTTAGTGGCAGCTTGTATTTAGATGATTTCACCGTGGAAACAATGTAAAGGACAACACCATGAGCAACCCTCTAAACGTTACGTATGTTGACCTTGTAGGACCCCCGGTGTCAGCTGCGTGGCTAAACGCAGTGACTCAGGCAATCAGCGGATCTACCGCTCCTACAGTCTTTACGGCCACTTCAGGACAGACCGTATTCACTGTGCCCTCGACTGTGGTGGGTCAAGTGTTCATCAACGGGATCTTCCAGATCTACGGGCAAAGCTACACTCGAACGAACGACACTACAATCACGTTCAGCCAAGCAGTTCCCGTCAACGCACAGGTGGTCGTACTATGAGCACCCCTACCCCACAAACCAACTACCTCACGGCCCAGCGGATCATCCGCATGGCGTACAAAGACGCCGGGCTCATTCAAGACGGCGACCAGCCCACGAGCGAACAATACGCCGATGGGCTGACTCGCATGAATGACGTAGCCAACTTGTGGCAGACGCAGGGGCTCAAGCTCTGGTTGATTGAAGACATCGCCATCACATTGATCCCTGGCCAAGCCACCTACACCCCGACCTACCCCAACGGCAGCGTCAGCACGGGCTATTTGACCAAGCCCACCCGGATCATCGAGGCTTACTACCTTGATCAGACCCAAGTGCGCCGTCCCCTGATCCCATTATCATGGCATGACTGGGTCACCTTGTCCCAGGTCAACCAGCAGGGCCAGCTTAACTCGTACTTCGTCAACAAGCAGCAGTACCAGTTGCAGGTCTCGTTCTGGCTGATTCCTGACGCCAACGCCGCCACCGGCCAGGCTCACCTTGTCACGCAGACCCAAGTGGCCAACATGGTCAGTTTGACTGACGACATGGCTTTCCCGACTGAGTGGGCTATGGGTCTGCGCTGGGGTCTCGCGGATGAGTTGGCAACTGGTCAGCCACAGGCTATCATGGACCGGTGTGAGCGTCGTGCCAATCAATTCCGCATGATGCTCGAGGACTGGGACGTGGAAGATGCACCGACCAGCTTCGCACCGGATCAGCGTACCGGTTACGCTGTGTCAAGCTTCAGATAAGGATGAGTGATGGGCGAACCACAACGCTTGCCGTTAGCCGTCAAACCCTCGAACCGGGACGAGACCACCGACCGCGACGCCAAAATCATCAATGGCTACGTGGAGCAAGGGTCCAACGGCGAGATTGAGGTCTACAAGCGCCCTGGGTTCTCTTACTACGCGGCTGGCAGCATCTCCACAGCAGCTGCCGGCTTGGGCTCGTACAACTGGAACGGCAGCCTTTACACGATCTTTGGCAACAAGTTGTACAAGGACGGCGTGGCCATTTCCGGCACTGTCGACACGTCCGGTGTCTACACATTCGCGTCCTGCTTGGGTGCGACGCCTAAGCTGGTGCTCCAAAATGGAACCTACGGCTACACTTACGACCCACTGAACGGTCTGGTGCAGATCCAGCTGACCACCACGGTCATGTTCACCGGCAACACGACCAGCGGGTCAAACGTCATCACATCTGTCTCGAGCACCACAGGCTTGGTGGCCGGTCAAGGCGTCAATGGTCTAAACGTGCCGACCAATACGACCATCTCGAGTGTGGGAAGCGGAACAGTTACCCTGAGCGCCGCAGCCACGGCAACCGGCACAGCGATCTCGTTCACTGCTGATCTCTATGTCACCGGCACAACGACCAGCGGATCGCTTCAAATCACTGCCATCAGCCCCAACACAACCGGTTTGACCGTGGGCATGGCGGTGGTCAGCGCTAACCTGCCTGCATTGACCTACATCACCTCGATCGACAGCAGCACACAGGTCACGTTGAACAACAGCGCCACGGCCACCGGCACGGCGCAGCCCATCACCGTCAGCGCCAACTTCCCGACCAACCAGGTTCCTGGCGTGACTTACCTTGATGGCTACATCAACGTGATGACCAAGAAAGCGGCCATCTGGTCGTCTGACACCAACAACCCGCAAGTCTGGCCCGATGGCAATTACCTTGTGGCGCAGATCGAGGCTGACCCTGCTGTGTTCTTGGCCAAGCAGCTGGTCTACATCATCGCCATGAAGAGCTACTCAATTGAGATCTTCTACGACGCTGGCAACGCATCAGGCTCACCGCTGGGTCCCGTGCAGGGCGGTAAGCTGAGCGTCGGCTGCCGCAGCGCTGGCAGCGTGGCATCGATGGAAGGGTCACTCTTTTGGATCTCGAGCGCCAAAGATGGTGGTAACTCGGTCTACATGATGGACAACCTGAAGGCCAGCCAGATCTCGACACCACCAATTGACCGGCTCTTACAGCAGGCTGACTACACCACCGTTTACTCGTGGTGCGCTCGGGTCGGTGGCCACCGGTTCTACTGCGTGACCTTGGTCAACTCCAACTTGTCTTTGGTTTTTGATTTGACAAGTCGTCAGTGGTATCAGTGGACCGACTATCAGGGCAATTACCTACCCTTTATCTCGTCCACCTACACAGTGTCGGACAACCAAGCGATCTTTCAGCACGCCACCAACGGCAAAATGTACGAGCTAGAGATCACCAACACGACCGACGATGGCAAAACCATCACGTTTGACGTGTACACCCCGAACTATGACGGCGGCACTCGCAAGCGCAAGTACATTAAGATCATGGACTTCATTGGCGACCAGACCAACGGCAGCGTGGTGCAGGTGCGCTACTCGGACGATGATTACCAGACCTGGAGCAACTTCAGGACGGTGGACATGAGCAAAACTCGTCCTATGCTGACTGACTGCGGCACATTCCGTCGCCGGGCCTACCACTTTAGGCAGGCGACCAGCGCACCGCTTCGCATCCAGGCTGTGGAGATGCAGATCGATCTTGGGACGCTATGAGCAACCCAACCGTCTTTCAGCCGCCACCAACTTACGCCGATCCGGTTAATGTTGACGAAAAAACCAACAAAGGTCAGTTCAATCCGATCTGGCTCAAGTGGTTCCTCGACCTCACGCAGTATATTAACCAGAACGGCGCTGGCAACACGATCCAGCACAATAACTTGGCCGGGCTTCAAGGTGGTCAGTCGAATCAGTACTACCACCTGACGCAGACTCAGTTTGCCAACTATCTGCCGACCACTGGGGTGCTGGCAGGCACGGGCATCTCGGTGACCACCGGGACCAACCAGGTCACGATCGCCAACACCAACGTGACCACCGGCACGTCGATCTTGTACGGCAACGGGACTGGCGGATTCTCCAACGTCACCGTGGGCACAGGCCTGTCGTTTAGCGGTGGCACTCTGAGCGCCACCGGCGGCAGCGGTACGGTGACCGCGGTTACGGCCACTGCGCCTGTTGTATCGTCAGGCGGCACAGCTCCCAACATTTCCATGGCTGCGGCCAATGGAACAACCAATGGTTATCTGACCTCGAGCGATTGGACTACGTTCAACAGCAAGGGATCTGGCACTGTTACGTCGGTGTCCGGTACTGGCACTGTCAACGGCATCACACTGACCGGTACAGTGACCACTTCGGGTAGTTTGACGCTTGGAGGAACTCTAGGTGGCATCTCAAACAGTCAGCTTACGAACTCTAGCGTTACGTTCAATGGTGTTAGCGTTGCTTTGGGTGGCAGTGGAACAATTACTGCCGCGGCTCCCTACGCCCTTACTATTGGCACTGGACTTTCTGGTGGCTCATACAACGGCTCAGCCGCAGTAACTATCGCCAACACAGCACCCATGGTTTATCCCGGTGCTGGCATTCCCAACTCGACTGGATCGGCTTGGGGCACGAGTTATGGCACAAGTGGCGCTAATTCTGTTGTTCTGCGAGACAGCAGTCAAAACGTATACGCCAACAACTTTATACCGAACACCACAACAACGACATCCTCGTCGACGCCGATCAGCATGACCGTTGCTTCGGCAGAGTATCAAACTGTCAACGGGACAACCCAGTCGCAACAGTTCAATCTGCCCGACGCCACTACGTTGACAGTAGGCACTACGTACTATTTCAACAACAATATCACGTATTCGTCTGTTCAGATCAACGCGCACGACGGGACAACCTCGATCTTGGCCTTGCAGGCCGGTGGTGCGGCACACGTTATTTTGCTGACAAACAGCACATCAAACGGTACTTGGGACATCCATTCTTACATCCCATCGACTGTGTCCTGGGGCAATGCCACCCTGAACTTCAATGCAACCAGCAGCATCTCAGGATCAGTTTCGTGGCTTGGAACTGCCATTGCCGCAATTCATGGTGGCACTGGACTGACGACGGTAACCACAGGAGACCTGCTCTACGGTTCTGCATCGAACACTTGGTCAAACCTGGCTATTGGCAGCACAGGACAGATCCTTCGTGTCACTGGTGGCGTGCCAACCTGGGGTGCTGACTACACAGGGACAGTTACAAGCGTGTCAGTTGTCTCGGCCAACGGTTTTGCCGGTACTGTAGCAAATGCCACCACCACGCCAGCAATCACGTTGACCACGTCGATCACGGGTTTGCTGTACGGTAACGGCACGGCATTGGCAGCAACTACTGTCAGTGCTCCTTTAGCCTATTCAGCTGGCACATTAAGCATCTCCCAAGCTACAACCAGCACCAACGGTTACTTGAGTAGCACTGACTGGAACACGTTCAACAACAAGCAGCCTGCTGGCACTTACGTTACGTCTGTAAGCGGAACGTCAGGTCAGATTACCAGCACGGGCGGTACGACTCCCACATTGGCGCTGGCCACCACGGCCGTAAGTGCTGGGTCGTATACCTTGGCAAGCATCACAGTCGATGCTTACGGTCGTTTGACTGCGGCGTCCAGTGGCGCTGTGGGTTATGGATCTGCGCCGGTGACCGTGTCGGCCAGCACCTACAGTGTGGGCACAACGGACTTGTGGATCATCAACAACTACGCTGGCACGATGACCTTGACGCTGCCGACAGCCTCGAGTTACTCGGGCAGGCAGTTAAACATTCAAAACTATCAGGCTTACACGGTGGTGTCTGCCTCGTCGAACGTGGTTCAAATTGCTGGTGGGTCGGCAACCACGGCGATCTTGAATGCCATTGCCGGTGACCGGTGCACATTGGTTTCCAACGGTACAAACTGGGTGATGACGGATTACACGCCGAACAACATCTTGTTGCTAGGATAAACAGTTGCCGAATCTTTGAGGTTCGGTAGAATGTCGGCAGTGCCGACGATAGGAGAATCGTATGAGTTTTCTGGGTGATTTGATAGGTGGTGGACTTGGCTTCTTGGTCGGCGGTCCTTTTGGTGCAGCTCTTGGTGCAGGACTGGGTTCTGCCGCTACCGGTGGCAATCTCAAACAAGACGTTTTGGCTGCTGGTGCAGGCTACTTGGGCGGTGGCGCTCTGGGTGGACTCGAAAGTGGCGCTGGTGCTCTAGCAGGTGTTCAAGGACTGCCTGGCGTATCCTACCTATCCCAACTCGCTGGACTTGGTGGTGCTGGCACTGCCGGTACAGGCATCACGGCTGCTAACCTTGGAGGCAGTAGCCTCGGTTTTGGCGGCACAATTGGAGCCGGTTCAGACATTGGCGCACTGGGCGCAACAGACTACTCGCTGGCCGGTGGCTTGCCTCAAGCTGGTACTGGCTTGGGCATCCAAGGTGCTCCCAGCTTTACAAGTCAACTGAGCAGCCTTGGCGGCTTGGGTGGTGGTGCTGGTGGGGTCAACTACTCGTTGTTGGGTGGTGGCGGCGCTGGTGCAGGTGGTGGCGGTTTCCTCGGTTCGACTGCTGGTAACTATCTGAAAACCGGTCTTGGCGCGCTGCAACTCGCAGGCGGCCTTCAGTCGTATCAGGCTGGCCAACAACGACTGGGTCAACAGCAGCAGTATGCTAAGCAGCTCCAAGCTCTGATGGCCAACCCTTCTAGTGTGCAGGGCTTGCCCGGTTATCAGGCTGGTTTGCAAGCGGTTCAACGCTCACAAGCTGCTCAAGGCTACCAAGGCTCGGGCAACATGGCCGCAGCGCTTGCTGGCTACGGTGGCCAGGCTTACCAACAACAGCTTGCCAACTTGTCGGCACTCCAAGGACAATCCGCTCCCGTATCGTCACCAATGGCATCACTGACCGGTGCAGGTTTGGGCGCTTATGGTCTGGGTAGCGGCTTGTCTGCCCTCGGTTACATTTAAGGACTGATCATGGCATTTGAAGGACCATTGGCCGGGTTTTACGGCGGCGCAGGTGCTGAACAGGATCTGGCAACGGGTGCTCTGAATCAACAGCTTTTGCGTGGGCAAATTGCCGCGCAGCCTACAGCCCTCGAGTTGCAAAAGCAACAAATTGCCGACTACCAGGCTTTGGCCAAATATCGCCAAGTCGAGACCGAAGCTAAACAACTTGACATCGCACGCACTCGGAAATTCATGGAAATCATGGGTGGCGGTGGAGCTGCACCAGCTGCTCCCGGTGCAGTTCCTCCAGGTGCTCCCGAAACCGCTGGTGCAATGCCTCCCGGCGTACCTGGTCAAGCGGGTGTTCCTGGCGCTGCTGGTCCTGTTCAGACAATGAATGCGATGGCAACCCCTCCGAAAGAAGGAGTGGTAAATCCAAATGCCGGAGATCCTTTTGTTTCACTCGATGCTCTTTCTAAGGGAATGAGCGCTCGAATGATGCGTGATGTGCAACTTGCTGATCGTTTACAAGGTGGAGGTTTTGTCACTGAAGCTGGTGAGCTTTACAAAAATGCTGACCGCACTTATGGTGAACTTGTCAAACGAGAAGAAGCTGTTCACAAGTCACGCAAAGAAGACTTAGAGTCTGCTCAAAAAGTTCAAAAGATTTTGACCGATGCCGCGGTGACGGCCAAACCTGGCGATCTTCGAAGCATCCAAAATGCGCGCGCCATGATTTCCACTTTGGCCGGTGATGACCCACGCGTTAAAGACATTCTGGCATTGCCGGACAGTCAATTTGTGCCAATCATCAATCAATTGGCCACCAATTCGACTGAAGCTGTTAAAAATCTAAAAGATAGAGCTGAAGCCAACAATGCAAATAGCAATGCAGCTTTAGCTTCTTCGCGCCGAGTGCTTGAGAATCTGAAAGTTGATCGTGAAAGACAAGCAAAAACAGATTACGACGCTTACAAAGATCAAACGCTGAAGAGTGGTGGCACACCTAAAGGCTTTACTGAATGGACTGAAGGACTGAAGCATCCTGGTCGCCAAGGCGAAACCGCGACGCAAGAGCGCATGAATAAAATCTTGGCGCAAGACGTCGGCACTGGCCTGTTCCGTTCTTCAGAATTGTTCAAGGGAGTTAAACCCGGTCAAGTTCCTGCTGGCTCTATTCTTCTTACCAACGAGAAGAAGATTGACGGCATCATTGATGCTTCCGCGGCTTACCTCGAGCGCAAAGAAACTCCACCAAACCTGCAAAAGAATGATGCTTTGCTTTTGGGTATTGCGTTTGACTTGGCATCTGCTCGTCAAGGCGGTGGTAAACCCACCAACGTCCAGATCAAAGAGCTGCTCAAGACAATGCCAATTGCTGGTGACACTGAAGAAACCAAGCAAGAAAAATGGCGCATCATTTTCAACGGTTTGGACGAGGCTAATTCAGGGTTGCCCGAGTTCCGTCAGAAGGATGCCAAGAAGTATTTTGGCGACAACTACGAGAAGATCATGGGCTCTGTTGGTATGCCGGGGTTTGAAGCTCCTAGACCAACTGCTGCACCTGCTGCTAAACCCGCAGCAGCCACTGGCGTTGATATGTCCAACCCTTTGCTGAAATAAACCATGCCAACACCAGCCGAAATTCTTAACGACCCCAATTACATTGGGGCCAACGAAGCGACCAAGCAAGCTATCTTTGACAAGCATGTTGCGTCGAGTGCTGACTACACTTCGGCTAACCCACAGACCCAGGCTGCAATTCGTCAACGCTTTGGATTGACATCTGCTGCACCTGTTGATCAACCTGTTGCTCAACCTGCTGCTCAACCATCTAGTCCATCATTGATGGACAGATTCAAAGATTTGGCCCGGCAACGGATGGCGCAACAGCAACAAGCCGACGTAAAAACGCAAGAATTGTTTGGCAAGAATCGTCCTGCTCAGTTCTCCGGGATTCCTGCTTATTTGGAAGCCGGTGGTGAAAGTGCTGCGATTGCTGCACCCATTGGGGCAGGTATTGGTCTTGTGACCGGTGGCCCTCCTGGTGCAGTGGTTGGTGGCACTACCGCGATTCCGTTGGGGTTTGCTGGTGGGGTTCTCAGTCAAGGTGCTAAAGACCTTGGGTTTGGTCCTGGCACTCAAATGCTTGCCGGCGCTGTGCCAATTCCTGGTGCAAATACGCTTACTCAAACTGTCAGCAAAGGCGTCACGCCAGCAATCGAACGTGTTGGCGCAGCTCTTTACAGTCAGCTTCCTTACAAAGTTCGTGCCGGTTTGTCGGCATTGTCCAAGCCGGGCGAAACTTTACCTCAATCGGCCCAAGATGTCCTTCGAGGCGGTGCTGCGCCAAGTCGGGCAGCAGAAGAACAAGTGGCCCAGTCGGTTCGCCAAGGAGCCGCTGGCGCTGTTGAAGCCAGTCGTGCTCAAGCTGAAGCACAAAAGGCCGCAATCGAGGCTAAACACGCTCAAGCGGTTCAACAGCAGCGCGAAAGAGTCGCGGCAATGCGCGGCGAGGTCTCAAAGGCCAAAGCTGCCGAGCAACAAGCCACAAACGAGGCTGCTGCTCAACTGACTGGATTGCAGCCAGTGAGTCCCAGCGAATTGGGCGCGGAAGCCCAAGGTCTCTTGGTTGGCCGGGAGCAAACTCTCAGGCAACAAATTGGCGCTCAGTACCAGACCAAGCTCAAAGAATTTCTTGACTTTGCTCGAGGTGAACAACGAGAAGGCCGTTTCTGGGATGCGTCGGACGCTGGCAAGGCAGCAATCGACAAGCTCCGCTCGATGATGAAACCCACGGAAGAAATGGGTCAAGTTCGTGCATTGGGCAAAGAGCAAGAAAAAGCAGTTCAAGATGTTCTGGATGAGATCCAAGGGACCCGCAAGGTCACGGTTATGGACCCCTATCCTGAGACAAGAACTGAAAAAGTGCCAGTCGACGCATTGGTTGTTGACAACGTCATTCGCAAGCTAGGTGAAGCCGCCAAAGGGCAACCTCCACAAGGCTACGAAGCAATCAACAAAGAACTGGCACTTGAGATGCGCCGTGTTCTGCGTAAAGGCGTCGAAGATTGGGCTGGCACTTATGGTGAAGCCAAAAGGTCATACCAAGAAGGCTCAAAGCTGCTCGAGGAGTTCACCGATAGCCAAATATCGGGTGTTACCAAGACCAGCAATTTGATCCGCGACAAACTGACCACTGACCCCCAGGGCGTGGGCAAAACCATATTTAAGTCAACTCAGTCCGTCAAAGACCTGACCCAGGCTCTTGGTGGCGACACCGCCACGGTTCAGCGTTTGGCCAAGCAACACGTCAACAACGAGCTGTATGCCTTGGGTGGTGACCCCGCCAAGACTGAGCGCTGGTTGAACAACCCCAAGAATCAAGAGTGGATGAAAGAAGCTGGCATCGAGGGGTACGGACGTGAGTTTTCTGCCACCATTAAAAACCTGACCGAGAAGGCTAGGGGTGCTGCTGTTGGCGTCAAAACAGGCGAGGGTAAACTCACTCGTGAGGCTCTTGGCGCACGAGAAGAAAAACTGGCCGCTGATCGGGCCGCCGCTTTGGAAAATGTCCGCAAGCAAGCATCCGCATACGAGCAAAAAATTTCCAGCACCATCAATGCGGGTGACGTGAACGCAGTCTTGTTTGAGAACACCATCAAGAATGCTGACATGAAGACGTTAAAAACTGTTGGCAAACTCCTCGACGACAAGGGTCGCGCGGCAATGCCTGATGCAGTTCGTCAGTTTATGTCCCGTTCAAGTCCTGCCAAATTGGTCGACAACTGGAATAAACTCAAACCTATGTTGGAATCAGGTAACCTTTTAAACCCAGAGCAAATCGGACGACTGAATAAAGATGTTCAGCGCGCCGTTGAAGCCATGGGCCCCAATCCAACAAAGAAACAAATCAATCAACTTGCCATCAGAATATCAAGTCAAATTGGTGCTGGTGTTGGTGAAATGGCGGTGGCAGAATGAACATCCTACTCTTAGACCCCGCTGGCGCACTGGTTGACTTTGGGCTTCGCTGCATCCTGGAAGGGCATGAAGTGAAGCAGTGGATTCGCCCAATCAACGGCAACCACTCCAAGATCGCCCGTGGGCTGATCGAGCGTGTTTCTCAGTGGCAACCCCACATGAAGTGGGCCGACATCATTGTGTTGTCCGACAACGCCTACGAAATGCGCGACCTCGAGAAATTCAACGAAGACGGTTACCCGATCTTCGGGACCAACATGCTGGGAGCCAAGCTCGAGTTGGACCGTGACTACGGCATGGAGGTCATGAAGCGCGGTGGTCTGAACGTGATGCCATCACAAGAGTTCAAGACCTACAACGAAGCCATCGACTTTGTAAAGGCTAACCCCAAGCGCTACGTGTCCAAGCCCTCCGGCGACGCCGACAAAGCGCTCTCTTACGTCAGCTCGTCGGCTGCCGACATGATCTTCATGCTCGAGCGTTGGAAGTCCAAAGGCAAGAACAAACTCGACTTTATCTTGCAAGAGTTTGTGCCCGGCATCGAGGTTGCCGTGGGCGGCTGGATGGGACCCAACGGGTTCACACAGCACATTTGCGAGAACTGGGAGCACAAGAAGCTCATGAGCAGCAACTACGGCTGCAACACCGGTGAGCAAGGCACTGTACTTAAGTACGTCAAAAAGTCCAACTTGTTCAACGAAACCTTGAAAAAGTTTGAGGATTACCTAGCTTACATGGGCCACCGCGGCTACGTTGACTTGGCCTTCATTATCGATGAGAACGGTGAGCCCCGGCCCCTTGAGTGGACCACTCGACCAGGCTGGCCACTGTTCAACATCCAAACCTCCCTGCACAAAGGCTCCGTGGTCCAGTGGATGTGTGACCTTCTCGAGGGCAAAGATACTCTGAAGGTCTCAAACGATGTCTGCACAGGTATCGTTATCCCTATTGGGGATTACCCTAAGTCCAAGACCACTGGCCGCGACCACAGCGGCTATCCCATCTACGGCTTGGACGGCAGCGACCACATTCACCTGTGCGAAGTGATGGTCGGCAAAGCCCCCCACATGATCGACGGTGAAGTCAAAGAGATCGAATGCCTCGTGACAGCCGGTGACTATGTCGCCGTGGCCTGCGGCATGGGCGAAACGGTCAGCGAGGCTTGCGCCGAAGCATACGATTTAGTCAAGACGATCGACATTCCTGAAAGCATCAACGTGCGTGATGATGTAGGGGAGCGTTGTAAGAAACAAATCCCCGAGCTGAAAAAGCACGGATACATGACCGATTGGAAATACTGATGAGCGACGTGACAATCACAGAAACCGCAGCCCGACTAAACACCCATGAAGCAGTTTGTGCAGAGCGTTATGAAGGCATCCAAGCAAGTTTTGCTGAAGGTGCAAAAAGAATGCAACGTATCGAGTATATGCTGTACTGCATTGGCGCTGTTGTGTTACTTGGTCCTGGTTTCGCAGCAGAACTCGTGAAGAAGCTGACCGGAGGCTGAAGTGATTGATCCAATCACCATTGGTGCTGCACTAACTGGAATCCAAAAAGCAGTCTCGCTTGTCAAGCAAGCGGCCAAGACTGCCCAGGATGTCGGTTCGCTTGCGCCCATGGTGGCGGATCTGTTTGACGCCAAGCACAAGGCCACCGTGGCCATGGTGGAGGGCAAGAAAGCCGGGGGCTCCAATCTTGGCTTGGCGATGAAAATCGAAGTTGCCCTGATGGAGTCCGCGACAATCGAGAAAGAGCTTCAGATGCTCTTTTTTATGTCTGGCAAAGCTGACGTCTGGGAAAAAATCAAATCCCGTGAAGCGGCAATGAACAAGGACGACAAGTACGCCGCCAAAGCCGCTGAAGACAGAGCCAAGAAGCAAAAAGAAGAACAAGAAGAGTTCATGATTGTTGCTCTTGTCATTGTCTTGCTGATTGTTTTGTTTGGCGGTGGATACTATGTCGTGTCTGACATTGTGGAAACAGCGAAGAAAGAGCAACATGGCCACAAGCACAAGAACTAAACGTCCAGAATCGTTCATGTCTCGCCACTGGCGGGGTTTGATGGGCTTCACCTATTGTTTCATTTGCCTGTTCGATTTTGTGCTCGGGCCTTGCTTGTACTTCTACGTTCAACAATTTGAAACACAAGCAGTGAATGATGCTTACCGTGAATGGCAGCCCATGACGTTGCAAAACGGTGGTCTGTTTCATTTGGCCATGGGCGCAGTGCTCGGTGTGAGCAGCTGGGGCAAGACTCAAGAACGCACCTCGGAGAGCAAACCAAATGCTACTTAACCCCTATTTCTGGGTCGCCGCATTCAGCATCTGTCTGAGCTGTGCTTTTGGCGGTTACGAGTATGCTCAAAAGGGTATAGAACAGGAACGTGCGGTCGCCAAGGCCGCGCTCGATGCAGCCAACCAACACGCGCAGGAGATCACCAATGAACGAAACAAATCAATTACCGACATTTCTGGCCGTCTGGCCGACACGCAAGCCAGGGCTGATCAAGCTGCTAAAGCGCTTCGGAATAATCTTTCCACTGGTGCTGTCCGCCTGTCAATCGCCGGTTCCTGTGGTAGCCCAGTGTCCGGTGATCCCACCGCTGCCAATACCAATAACCCCGGAAGCTGCAACATTGACCCAGGAGCTGCTCAAGCTCTTGTCGCCATTACAGAACGAGGCGATTCCGCCATCGAAAAACTGAACTCGTGCATCGCTGCTTACAACTCACTGCTGGACCCTAAATGATCAAAAACTTTGCCGAATGCCTGACCGCCCTTCTCGAAGACGAGGGTGGTTTTGTCAACAACAGCCATGACCCCGGTGGCATGACCAACCTGGGCGTCACCAAGACCACTTGGGAAAACTGGTCACGCCGCACGGTCACCGAGCAAGAGATGCGCGAGTTGAACCGTGACCTCGTGGCTCCGCTGTACCAGACCAACTTCTGGGACGCTGTCAAGGGCGACAACTTGCCTACAGGCGTTGACTACGTCGTGTTTGACTTTGCGGTGAACGGTGGCCCTGGCCGCGCTCGTAAGTTCATCCAGGAGGCCGCCGGCGTCGAAGCTGATGGGTCGATCGGACCCGGTACTCTGGCCGCCATTGCCTCGATGGATGCAATTGATCTGGTGAACAAGTTCACCGACATCAAAGAAGAGTACTACAAAAGCCTGAGCACCTTTGAGACCTTTGGCAAAGGCTGGTTGGCCCGTGCCGAAAAAGTTCAGGGCCGCGCGCTCAAGATGATAGGGATAGCTTAACCGAGTACTCGCCGCACCAGGAGTCTTCCCCGATGTTGGGGAAGGCTGCCACGGGTGACGGCTGGAGCTGCATCCCCGACAGCGCGGTCTTGGTGGGGATCATGACCACAGTGGTCTGGGGCGGGTAACGATGGCATTCATCGTCTTGACGGAATTTGCAGCTGTTGCAGGATGCGACGTTCATGAGTTTCTTTCTAATGCCTTGGTAAACATGGCTTCAAGTTTCAAAATGGTGTTTTTGGGGCCTGCGACATAGTCGTCTTCCTCGAAGCCAAACTGCTCCAAGGGGATCATGTCCCAGTTGGTGTACTCCTCGATCCGCTCGATGAAGAAGTTCGAGTAAGCCCCCACCGGCACTCGGTTCTCCAAGGGGTCCCACAGTATATTGTCTAGGCGCTGCCTGATGTGACTCGGGATCGACAAGTGCAGCAGCGTTCTATCTGGGCCTTTGGGTCTCATGTGTTCTTCTCCTTGAGTTTGGCTTCAATGCGTCTTGCGTAAACATCAATGGTCTGTGTTGGCAAACCTTGTAAGCATTCTTGTATTTCCTCATCCGTCAGCCCTACCCATGTGCGCTGTGGTGACAACATTTTTTGAACATCCCCACACATTACTTTGATTGCGTTGTAGCCTTCAGGGTCATTGTTGTCTGCAAGTTCATAAGCCTCTTGCATAATCCTGATTCTGATGGGTTCAAAGTCTTTGTTGCTTATCCACCCCACAGGCTCCTGCACAGGTGCTGCCAGTGCTTCTTTAATGGCGGCGATGGCTTGTTGCGTCCGATATGAACCGCCTAATCGCCATACAGCCACATCTCCACCCCATTGAGTAGGTGGAGTGCCAAATAGGTTCTCCAACGCATCCAACGCCAAGCGTAGGGCTTCGTCTTTAGTCATGTGTTCTTCTCCTTGAGTTTGGCTTCGATGGCTTGGGCAAAATCTTTTACTCGCATTTCACCCGCCGTATATTTAACGATGCCCTCCCATGTTTGCATAGTTTCCTCATCCGTCAGCCCGACCCATCCCTTTGGGTGGGTGTAAAGGGGTTCGCAACATGGGTCATCTTTGTTGTCTGGGTATGTGCAATAGTTCCAAACCCAATGGCCATCCCCAACTGGCATTTGGTATCGGTATGCCACCGGCTCAGGCTCTGGTTGTGCCAGTGCTTCTTTGGTTTTCATCACAACCTCCAAACAAGAACCAGTGTGCACAACAGCACAATGGTCGCACAAGCAAGGATCACATATTCGCTGTAGTCGAGCGGCTGCACCTCGAACTTCTCGATCCATTCAGCGTTCTTGGGCTCCCAGGGGAATGCTTCCTCGAGGGTGCGGGGATAGCATCGGGTGGTGTCGTTAATTTCCATGACTAAACTCCTTTTGACTGTCTGTATTGCTTGATTGCATTTCTGAGACCCGCTTGGGTCTGCGCCTTGTCGTCAAGTGCCAACGCTTGAGCCTGATCCAGGGTTTTCTGCATCAGAATGCGATGGCAAATGACAGGTGCTCCTTGGCCCTGACGCCGCACACGGGCGTTGAACTGCTCGTACAGGTCTAAGCTCCAGTTGAGCCCAAACCACACGAGAATGTGGCCATTTTTCTGTAACCCATCGATGCCGTGACCCATCGACGCCGGGTGACCGATCATCAACGCACAGTCACCGCCCTTCCAGCGGGTCATGGCATTGTTCAGATCCTTCTCGCTCTTGCACTCGGTCAGGTTGATCGGGCGCAGGTTTTTGAACTTGGTCATGATGCGCTCGGCATCGGACCGGTAAGCATAGGCGCACAGGATCGGTGAGCCCTGGGCCTCGTCAATAATCTCCTCAAGGGCTTCGAGCTTCAAATCATGGATCGCTTCCCACATGGGCATCCCGGCCACCGGGTACATGGCTCCATTGGAGAATTGGAGGCACTTGTTGGTAAGAGACGCCTGGTTGAACATCTCCACCTCCGCGCCGCTGTCCATGCGAAGGAAGAACTCCCGCTCCATCGAGTCGTATTTGGACCGCAGCGCCTCGGGCATCTCGATCTCCACGTTGTTGACCATGAGGTCGGGCAGCGGGTTGTAGTCCTCCGCGCTCATCTCGAGTGTGATGTCGCCGATCAACTTCTTGATGGTCTCCTCGGTGTCAGCAAAGGCCACCTCCTTGAACGGCCCGACCTTGTGGTAGAACCGGGTGCGGAAAGCCGTCTTCGATGTGCCCAAACGGATGCCCCGGTCCACGACCAAGAACTGACCATGCAGATCCTTGTAGCCGTTGCTGGCCGGTGTGCCGGTGAGCCCAGTGGTCCAGACGAACTTGTCCAGGATCTTCTTGGTCGCCTTGACCCGGTCTGTGGCGCTGTTTTTCATCTTGCTGATCTCGTCCCACACGATGCCGGTGAAGGGCATCTCTTTGCCCTTGCTGACGAAATAGGTGTGCAGGGTCTCCGATAGCCACTTGAGGTTCTCGTAGTTGATCAGGTAGATGTCGGCCTCGCGCAGCAAAGACCTGGTGCGCTGGTCCTTGTTGCCCATGACCATGCTGAATCGCAGGTGCTTGGTGTGCTCCCACTTCACAGCCTCTTGACGCCAGACCAGCCGGATGACCCGGATCGGAGCCACGATCAGGACGCCTTTTAGAAACTGAGTGCGGATCAGGTGCGCCATGCTGGTCAGGGTGATCACGGTCTTGCCCAGACCCATGTCGAGCCACAGCATCGAGTTAGGGTGGGTGCACTGGAAGTTGACCGCCTTCTTTTGGTAGTCGTGGAGTAAGTTAGGTGTCAGCATTAAGACGCACCCATCAAATCAACCATGTACTTGCCTTCTTGCACGCTGTCAATCACGAACACGTTGACGTTGTGCATACGCAGCTTGTCGTGCTCACGCTGCTGAGCTTCGGTGGCCTTGGCTCCCGTGCGCTTGAACTCGCAGAACCAGAACGTGCCCCGAGGTGTGATGAACAGGCGGTCAGGCACAGCAGCTCGAGCGGGTGAGGTGAACTTGTAGGCCAGGATGCCCTTGGCCTTGGCGTAGTCGCAGACAGCGCCTTCAATCTGTTTTTCTAGCATTGGCTTCTCTCATTAATTTGATGGCGTCTTTCAGGTCAAGGCGCAGCTGAGCCAGCGCCTCGTTCAGAGCAATGTTTTGCTCGTACTGTTCTTTGGCGAACTTGGCCAGGTTTTCATGGCTCCAAGTTTCAAAATACGGTGCATCCTTCACGCGAGTCCCAGACATAACGCCTCCACTTCCTTTACGTAATAGTCAAAATCTATTGGCAGCACAGCATCTCGAATGTCGTTGCAGACCTGCACGGTCCACCCGGCCTCGATGCCAATTGCGCGCCACTTGGTCGGGTCCTTGGCCAGCGGGGGCATCCACTTGGTCAGGGTCTTGCCACCCTTGGCCACGTAGTAGCGGCTGATGTTTTGCACCTGCTGCTCACCCCACTGGAGATAACTCGAGCGGGGAACCTTGGCCCGGAGCATGAAGTCCATGATCTCTGGCCACTGCTCCACGGTCTGGCGGATCGGCGCGCCCTCGGTCAGCACCTTCTCTGTCACCTTGGGGACCACCAAAGCACCGGCGTTTTGATGCCAGTCCATCTCGTACTCGTAGGCTCCCTTGCGCTTGACCTTGCCGCTCTCATAGACTGCCAGGTAGTTGTTCACGTCGCGGATCATCATGGCTTTGTAAAGCGCCTCTTCGAGCTGGAGCTTGGTCATGGCTTCCCACTGAACGCGGGTCTTTCTCAGGTCCTCGAGCTGGCCCCGCGGGATGCGAACGGTCATGCCGTCCGTGTTCACCTGGATGATCTGGGCATCGGTCCACTCCATGATCAGCTCAGCCAACAGGCACAGCAGCAGCTGGCCGTTGAGCGTGATGCTCATCGTGAAGAGTGGGTCGTAGAACACCGAGAATTGGTTGTTGCTGTCCCCGTAGACCCCGTTGAGTGCGAGTTTGAGCATCGCGTTTTCCGCGCTGGCTTTGGGGTATGTCTTGCGCTGCTCGTAGAGGTTGCGGTAGATGTCGACGAAGGTGGTTCCAAGGTGGGCTGGGTAGAAGCCATTAGCGATAGCGAGATTAGGGTAGTAAGAAGAAACGTCCAAATCGACGATAAGGTTTTCTCCATCTGACTCGATGACCTCGCTCTCAACTGAACCGTGTATACCACCAAGACCAAATACAAAATCAAACCCGTTGACACGTGCGACGATGTCATTGAAAACTCCCTTCGTTTCTGTGATTGACTGCTGCTTGAACCACTCCAGCACCCGAGTGAACTCGGGGCTCTTAAACGTGATCCAGGGCAGGATGGCATCCTTCAGGTGGATGACCGGCCGCTTGGTCTGGCGGGGTGTGCGGCCCTTGTCACTGTAGTCAAAGCAGGGCACACCGGCCTCCTCGAGCTTCATGGTGAAAAACTCTTTGCCGATCTTGGTGTCGTTGTAGTTGATCCAGTCGCGGCCTGGGTAAAGCGCGCACAGCTTCTCGCGAAACTTGATCATGTCCGAGGTGACGTGCATGAACTTCTTGGTCTCCGCGACATCGTGCCGGTTGTACTGCTTGAGCACGGTCAGCTGCTCGGGAGTAAGCACCGTGCCGGGCTTGAACGGCAGGTCCTCGATGCTGTCTGAGCGCATGTTGAACTCGAGGGCCTTCAGGCCGGTGGACCTGGCCTTGTTGTCGAAGTGGTGGATCTTGTACAAGTCCAGCTGCTCGACGTAACGCTCGGTGGGCTTGACCTGGTGCGACCACTTGTTCTCGTCGTCTTGAGAGTCAAAGATCGCCTGGGCCTTGTCGTACAGGGTCTTGGCGTCGCTGTAACCCATGCGGATCAGGGTGTGTAGGATGGGATAATCGAACCCCAGGTTGTTAAAGCCGACCATGCGCGAGTTGGTCTGCTTGAGGTACTGTAGGAACGCAACGATCTCACGACTGTCATTGCGTAGGTCTGAGATCTCGAACAGCCAGTGGAGAGGTGCTTGGGCATGTTCCACCGCCAGCGTGAACACGTTGGGATAGGTTTCGCAGTCATAGACAAAATCATTACTCATTACTTTTACTCAAAAGGTGGGGTACTCGTGTCATCGGCGGCGCTGTACCGGGCGCACCCACATATCCGATCAACAGTTTCCCCCGATTAAAGGTGGGGACCTCGATTTGGTCTTCAGCTAGACAGGGCAGAAAGCCAGAAAATTCCCTGTGTCGACATCCTCGAATGCTGGCTTAACAGCCCCCATACTCTTAGATCGAGCCGCCGTGCGACTCTTCAGCAGCTGGCTCAGCGGTCTGCTGTGCAATCGCGGGTGCTGCTTGCACGTTGGCCTCGTTTACCATCTTTTGCAACAGGGTCTGCAAGGTTTGGATTTTGTGCTCGAGAGCCTGGATCACTTCGCGCAGCTCGATGTCGGTGTGTGAGAAATTAAAAATCATCTTAGACTCCAGTCATGAAAGGTGGCAGACCCATGCCGCCGGGTGAGGGGATAGCTTGGGCAGGGTTGGAAACAGCGCCGAACAAGTTAGACGCATCGACAGAACCTTCGCCGAACGGGGTGTCATCCTTGAAGAACTGGACAGCGATCAGGTCGCAACGGATGCCGCGGCCATGTTTGTTGTCCTGAATCCAAGGCTTGACCGCGGCGTTGACTCGACAGCCGCCATACATCTTACGAGTCAGCATCTGGTAAGCCATGGTGTTGGTGGGATCGATCGGTTGGCCGTTGGCCTCGATGATCTGGGGAGCTTGGTCCCGGCCAGCCGTGATGAACACGTTGCCAGCGTAGCCGTCGTAGGGTTGGAAAGTTTTCTTGTTGACCTTCTCTTCACCACGACCAAAGCAGCGGGTCTTGCGATCGTTCTGGATCATTCCCATCACGGTGTTGGCGTGCTCCTTCCACTTGTCCAAGGCCAGCTCACCGTAGCGCTTGAAGAACGCCTGGAAACCAGGGTGCTCTTGGGGCATGATGAACTCGCAGTTGTAGGACACACGGGTTTGACCCGTTTGTTCATTGACTTGCTTTTGGGGCTCGACCAAGTGGGGGAAAGACAAACGAACATCTGACAACAAAATAATATCTGACATGATTACTCCAAAGTTACTTTAACCAATCCGGCAATGCCGGTACTTCTTCCACTGCACTGAATAATGGTGCAGCGTTCATGACGACCGCAGGACGATCATCAGACTCGGGGACGATGGTCAGCTTACCGGCCATCTTCGTTACATACTCAGTGTGCATGGTCTTGATCTGACGCTCAGTGAGCTGCTTCTTGACCTCCACACCACTCTTCTTCGCGGTCCAGGTGAGCTTCTCGGCCTTGGCCGGTGAAATCAACTTGACCTCGTAGATCGACGCCTTCGGGATGCCCATCTTCATGAGCTTCTCGGCCATGTCCTCGTCAGCAAATGACCACGAGCGGCTGCCGCGACCATAGACTGCCTTCAGACCTGGAATGCTCTGGCCAGCCTTAAACCGGCGCAGTGCTTCGGCTTCCACACCCTCGAGCAGTTGACGCATCAAAGGCGCGGCTTCCATGATCTGACGGATCTGCTGATCGTCCATCTTGGCCGGGTCCTTGTCAGCGGCTTGCTGCGAGATCTCGAGTGCTTGCTCGGCCTGCTGGGCCACCGGCTGGAACAGTCCCATGGCGTCCATGACCTTGTCCTGACGCGCGGAGCACCCTTTGGCCTTGCAGTACTTGCACTGCGCGTCGCCAGGGATCAGGGGCGCTTGGGGGTCGTCCACCCGCATCCCGCCGATCACGTACTTGCCGATCTTGTCGAGCAGCTGGTTCACGTACATCTCGACGTGGCTGATCGGGTTCATGCCCTTGAGCAGCAGCTTGGGCTGGATCACGGTCAGACGCACCTTGTCGAAGGGATAGTCGCCATTGATCGGCAGCTTCAGCGCAGCCAGTGCACCGAGACCGTAGAGCTCGAGTTGAGGGTTGTCTTGGACGGGCACGTAGTTCATGCCGTCCTTGTAGTCGATCACCTCGAGCACACGGGCGGTGGGGGCATGGATCTGCACGTCAGCTGTGCCAGACATGTCCTTGCGGCCAAGGTAGTGAGCCGGGTCGACCTTCTGCTCTGGGATCACTTCACAATCAGCGCCGAGCTCCTTGCCGCGCTCTTTGATGTAGTCGATGGCCAGGCGCACACGGTCAGCGCGCGCTTCGTCCACCACGAACTCACCCTCGTGGTCCTTGAACTTCTTGCCAATAGCGATGCTGGGGTCAGCCAGGCCGCCGATGATGCAGTTCTCAAGGACTGTGTGTGAGTGAGTGCCG
>Ga0208387_1000051_pt1 | contig 42201 bp, 71 predicted proteins | sample CryBogCBH27Jul09_FD_184611 | JGI IMG/M metagenome (GOLD analysis project Ga0208387, IMG submission 184611) | Freshwater microbial communities from Crystal Bog, Wisconsin, USA - CBH27Jul09 (SPAdes) | ecosystem: Environmental > Aquatic > Freshwater > Lake | place: Crystal Bog, Wisconsin, USA...
AGTACTAGCGCCATGATATACCAGTGTATTCCTAATCCGTCCTTCACGTTGTATCTCCATCATCTTAGCGTACTTAGCCACGCTAGTTTGGCTTCCTTCTTGGCGCAACTCTAACGCCCTTTTAATATGCTGGGGTATGCTGCACTGCAGCATATTTGAAACGGTCTCGGCGGTCATGTCGGGTATTTGCTTCTGTCCGACCGTTACTAGACACTTGTTAATCCAGTCTAGTAACTTAGCCCTTTCAGACGGCTTATAACCGGTCAAGGAGACGCATTCGTTGTCCAAGGCATCCTGAGCCCTTACCACAGCCAAGACGGCGTTATGGAGCTCGTTAGGGTCCACAGGAACGCCTTTTAGGTTGATCTGCTGGGTAAGGTACCAAACTTCCTGTTCGGCCTCTGAGAGGGGCCTTAAAACGCTTCCTATAGCCATCTCTGTGCGTACGTCCTGCTTGCAGTAATCAAACAACTCAGACATTAATTCCGGGTCGTTGTTAAACTTTAAGTCGCTAGAAACCCCCCGTGTATGTAGGGGTTTGCACAACTTCTGAATAAGGTACCTGCCGCGGGTATCTTTTTGCTGGTTTGCGTCCATAAAGATGGCTGCATCGCCAAGAGACTGTGGTACGTTATTGGCCGCTGCTATGGCCATGGTGTCAATGCACTGCTCTAGCTTTAGTGGAGGCCAGCCGTACTTAGGCACACAGACGCAGTTCCAGATAGCGTACTCAAACATAGCGTTCCATGCTTGGATTTTGCCGCCATCTTTGACGTGTTCTAAAAGGTGATTTAAACCAAAATTGGTTTTAGTAACTTGTGGTTTACTAACATCCACATCAGTTGGGTTGGTGCCGAACGCAATACACAACACTTCTGTTGTGGGGTCGTTGGCGTAGATGTCTAGCCCTTGTTCGGCTAGGTCGATGTGAGATCTGGTCTCGAAGTCAATGCTAAAAATTTGGGTCATACATGCTCCTATGGCAAGCCAACGTATTGGCGGAATAATCATTATACATAAAAAAGGGGACCTGTGCAAGCGCCCCCAAACATCGCCACCATGTGAATCTATTTATTTCTTAATTCCCAGTGTGTCAACTTATGACAATTTGAACAAAGTAAATCACACTTATTAATTTCTTTCACTATCTTATCCCAACTAGAATACATAAGCTGGTTTGGCTTTTCTTCTTTTTCATTTGGGTTTCGATGATGGAAGTCATAAACATCTAAACATTCAAATAATAAACCACAACGATTACATTTTCCGCCTTTATACGCTACTGCTTTAGCTTTGTTTGCATCTCGAGTATTTTTCTTTGCGTCATACTGGCATTGTCTGCATTGTGGGTTTCTTCCAGAGGGTCGTCTTTTATCAACAGCAAAATTCTCTTCGGGTTTTGCTGTTTTACAAGTTGTGCAGGTCTTTAAATTTCGCATACACCTGCGGAGCAAGCAAGCATTTGGGCTCCTTCCACATTATCTGTTAGTTCTTTGAGGTCTTCCCAGTTGATTTTGGGGATTTTGGCTTTGAGTTTGTGGTAGGCTTGCTCGTCAATTTCCTCATAGGGAGCTTGTCTGTAGGTTCCGCCGTCGTAGGGGAGGTAGCTAACTCCACTGATTTCGTCGAAGTGGTCCCAGGTCCAGGCTCCAACACTTGGCCAGTCTCGTTCTGAGACGGAGATAGTGACACTTGGTTTATGTTCACACCAGAATCTTTGGTAAGTAAGCCAGAGTTCAAGGTGACTGATTGGGGTGACGTCTTCTCTAAGGATTCCGTCAGGTGCTCTTTGTGGAAAACTGAAGACGGTAGTTTGGGTTGGCTTGTAAACGCAGGGCTCGTTTGGAATTCCTTGTCCAATAAGGAACTGGGTGAGAGGATCTTTAGAATCTCCTCGCACTCTTCTGATATAGAATTTAGCATGGCGAGGGTGGATGCCGCTCGCCGAATCAGTAAGCTGGGATACTGTTCCACTTGGCTTGACGCATGTGATAGCAGCGCTCTCAGGGATTCCGAGAATAGCTGCCCATTCTTTATTTGTATCTCTAGCGCATTCTCTAAGTTCTTTAAGTAGTTCATTTAGCTCTGGTCCTTGGGTTGTGAGAAGGGGATTATCATAGATTCCGGTGAGGGAAACACCCAGTAACCGCTCTTCTTCAGTATTTCTCTGCCACACCTTGCGCAGATAGGGGAACTTGGTGAAGGTAGACTGGATGGTACCCAAGATAGCGGCGAGGCGCACTTTGCGCAGCAAGGTTTCACGGTTGTCGTCATGGCGTACTACACATTCACTAAGATTGCAAAATTGGTATGGTCGCAAAATGATCTCTGAGCACGGATTTGTACCGAACTCAAAATTTGGATCTCGATGCCCGTATTTTTCAACCGCCTTTTTAGCAGCCTCCCGATTAAATATGCCTCGCTCACCGGAATGGGAGTTGTAAAGTGACAGCCATTCTTCCATGAACTTTCCGACAGTAGGTGTTTCGTTATACACCGCACTGTTGTTCGCAAGAGCGCGGTGTGGTGCTGTGTCCCACCATGGTCCAGCTTTTGCATGTCTAATCCTTTCATCGTCCAGGTCGGAAAGTGAAATCATAGCTGATCGGCGCACACCACCGACCACTACCACCTCACCAATTTTACACATTAGGTCGTGGCACTCTAATGAGTTTAGCTTACGACCCTTGGCATGTTTAAATGTTGCTACAGTAAACTCAAATAGATCAATTAGTGGTTGTGGCCCGGAAGCTCTTCCGCCAAATGTTTTGAGTCGTGCTCCAGCGGGTCTAACATTGCTGACGTCCCACTTTGGGATTTCTCCAGCCCAGAGGTGGGCAAGGAGTAAACGCAGTGATTTTGCCCAGCCTTCTTTGGAGTCGTGAACGGCGATTGTGTGTTCAGAATCAAATAGCTTTTCGGGCACTTCGGGCAATTGAGCAATGTATTTTGACTCGACTGAGAACCCAACTCCAGTTCCGCAGAGCAAGATGAACATCGCCTCATCAAACGATTTGGGGTCATCCACTGGGAGATACGAGCAATTATAGACACAAGTATTGTCACGATCGGCACTCTTTCCTGCTGTCATCATGGCGCGCATGGACGGCATCAATTCAAGGTTAATGATAGCATCATAAAGTTGATCTCTTAAATTATGATACAACGGGTTTAAATTAGAGTTGCTTGTATTTAACGCTGGGGTACGGCTAAAGATGTAATCTGTAAAACGTTGTACTGTCTCGTCCCAGCTTTCACGACGACCTTTATCGTCTTGGTAACGGGCATAACGGCTGGCGGCGATATATTCTTGGTATTGATCCATGGCTTCTTTTATAGTTATAAGTTAGGGGGAAAAAAGGGAGTGCCACAGTTTCTATGGACACTCCCCGTACTACAGTACTACTGAAAGGAACTACTTATACTGCGAAGTCGGCGGCAGCAGAAGAACCACCACCTAATTTATCTGCATCTTCTAATTTCTGAAGATTGTTTAAACCACATGCAATACCTTTAGAACCAGCGGCATTGTATGGATAAAATGTTACTGAAGCACGGCCATAGCAACCGCTGTAGAACTCGCTTTGGTCAAACAATTCTTCACGATTTACATCTACAACTTGTGGCTTTTGCGCACTGTTAGCGTTAATAAAATAATGACCAGCGTAAGCGTCATCATCACGCTCTTCGTCGCCATCACGTAAACCACCTTTTAAACCTTTTGGTACTGAGCCACCAAAGAAAGCCGCGTTACTAGTTTTGCAATCTTCAAATGCTTTTTTGAGTTTTGCTACACCTTCAGTATCAGACTTAGGAATAAGAATGGACACTGAATACTTTGGTTCGCCGCCGTTCATACCAGCTTTAGGCTGGAACACATTAGCGTATGAGAAACGAACTTTACCAGTTACGATTTTAACTTTATTGGATTGCATTTTAATTCCTTATTTACTTTAGAACTGGACTTAAATCGGGGCCAATTCGTCTACCCGTACTATCTATTATACACACTTTTACGAATCGTGCAACAATCCGTGAACTTCTAATGCTCTGTGTACTGCTAAAGCGTTAATGAAATCATTTCTATACTCAACTTCATGTAGCGCTTCTGGGTCTTCTGCTATGTAATCAATTACATCATACATTGTACCACGTAATTGTAAGACAGCTTCTCTATTTCCACTACCAGGTAAACCGTCAAATTGTTTAATGTATGTATCTATTAAATAATCTGGTACTTCAATATCATTGCCAAGACATGCTACTTTCATAGGTACTTTCTTATAGTTGTAATGTTACCATAACAAGACCTACATTGCCAAGGGCGTACCCTAGGAATGAGATCCCCATGCCTACTTGGCCTTTCATTATAAACTGTATTGCTACGATTGTATAAACAACACCGATAAGCCCAATTAGCCAAGCGTTCATGCAAAGTCCTCCTTAGCGGCTTGTTTAACTCGTACTAACTTAGGTTGCCCATCTGGTCGTAATACTAAATCACCCAGCCACGCTGTTACTTGTGGGTTAATCTTTTCCAAATTGGGAATAGATTTAAGCGTTGGTTGATTCCAGATTTGTTCTACTGGCATTCCTTTTTCAACAAGTACAGCAGCAGCTAATTGGTTATCAGAAATCTTACGATGCGTCTTGGTTGTTGCCAATTTAAAACCCGCTGGAATAATGTTTTCTTTTACGGCTTTATCCAATGCGTATTCTTCTACGTCATTTGCCCATGTTCTTAGGTCTTGGGCTTTGGCAAGGACTTCGATGACTTCTTCTTCGCTAAGGAGTGGTGGGTCTTTGAAGTCTTGCTTGGCGAGCTCGGTGTTGAAGTCACTGCGCGATCTGCACGTTGCTTTGGCACGACAGAATTGACACCATTCACCGGGGAGGAACTCGCCCGCACCGCTCCACGCTTTCTTGGCTTTGGGTTTGACGAAATAGTCGGCCCAGTCGATAAGTTTACGGATGCTGGTACCGTCGGTACTGATACTGTCAAGTCGGGGCTGGTGGATGGTATAGGATACTTCTTGAATTTCTGGCCACTCGTCTTTGAACTTGCTGTAAGCTCCGAGTGCATAGAGGCGTAATTGGGGGTTGTCTTGGGCGTAGACTGGGATACCACGTCCGAATTTGAGGTCAATGACCCGAATGGAGTGCTTAGAAAGTATAACCACATCGGCTGTACCAAAGCCGTCAGGAACCCAATCGCTGAAGTCCACACGCTGTTCAAACAACGGAGTATCGCCTTCACCAATTTGGGAACGAACGTAAAGAACGTAGTTATCAACGTGAGCCTCAAAATCGTCGCGTTCATCGGATGCGTAATCTTTGTAGATTGGGTGGGTTTTAATGATTTCATATTCTCTTTCGTATTCTTCGTGTCCTATTTGATTAAACTGTAAACGTAGGCGTATTTCGCCAAGTGAGTGGGCAAGTGTGCCTTCCGCAGAGAAATCAATCCCCTTGGTATTTCTTTTTTGTTCTGGGAGGGTAGCTTCTAGCCGGGCGCTAGGAGTACAAGACAGCCACCGTTTAGATCCGGAGGCTGATAGCATCGCATGTGCAGTCATTTTATTCTTTCAATTCGATTAAGATGTATACATACTAATGCAAAAAAGGGGCCTAGTCAAGCCCCTTTTTCACCGAATTAAAAATATATTTATTTTAGGGCGGCTAATAAATCTGCTATCTCTTTATTAAAATCGACCTTAGTTTCTACTTTTGCGTCTAATTTGATGTCCCGTGTTTCTCGGTAATCTTGTTGGAATTGGCCTCTGAGAGCAATCTCTGCCAAACGGCTGTTAAAGCCTTTGTTGTTGACGTTTGCCAGAATCTCACGCTCCCAATAGGCTTGGGCGTTAGTTACAGCGCTGTCTAGTGCATCAGCAAACTCGGGGTAGTTCTTTTTCCAAGTGTCTGCCACACCCTTATTGATACCAATATCTGCAAACATCATTTTTTGGGAAGCACCTTCTCTACCCATAGCAATGATGCGGTCGCACATTTCTGGTTTAAATACGTATTTTGTTGGTTTCTTAGTTGCCATTATTCTGCGGGGGGAGTTGGTTCTGGGGGTATATCGTTTGCTGGTGCTTGTAGGTTTTCTAATGGTGGGGCTAGTTCAGCCATGATATTTCCTTGAGGAGGACCCCATTATGGGGCCCAGTTGTTTAGAATATTACTGTTGTACCAGTGATACGTTTGCCGAGTTTAGCAAATTCATGCTGGCTGGTTTCGCTAATAAATTTGTTTATTTCAATAGCTTTTTCCACAATTTCTTCAACTGTTGGAAATTTCGGGGAAACTTCTTCTACTTTTTTAGAGCTTTTATTAAGCAATTCCCACGCAGCCAAGTTGGCTTCATGCTGCTTAACTAAAATGTCTTTAGCTGTGTTGAAAATGGAAAAGCGTAATTCAAATGGATTCATTTTGTTTCTTTCTATGTGTGTAATGTGAATGCCGTCTTTCCGGCTGTCAGGCTTCTTTACGCCAAACAGAGGCGTCTCACGACGAGCTCCTATATCTACTAATGCAAAAAACAGGGAAAAACCGCCCCTAATCTGGAGTAATAATGGTTCTTTTTTTAGCTACTGGGGGCTCTTTACTGCCGAACAATTCGCGGACAATATCCATGGTCATCTTTTGAGCTTTTAACTGTGCTTTAAGTTCCTCCTCCTCAGTTATCTTTTCTGTTTGCTTTTCAACTGCTTTAGCAATAGCTGTAGCAATATCGTTGCTCATTCCTTTACTGCGCAGGAGTTTCTTTAGATTCATCTTTAGCTTTCTGTGCTTCTTGTAAAACTTTAAACTGTGGCTCGCCTTGTGCTCTAAATATACCTATTAGCGGAGCTGATACTGCGTATGGTGCGTTTCCAAAAATCTGTAATGCGTGGTTTGTTTGCTCCACTGTTAATTTAAAAATTAAAATTTCGTTATCTAACGGGTCTTTTTGTGCTTCTTGTGTCATTTCTTCTTGCCTTTCTTAGGTTGTTTAGTTCCAAATAAAAACTCTCTTGCTGCTAACTTCTCTGGATCAGTGCAGTACTGATCTAATTCCATCTTTTGACAGTACTTGTCCATCAACGATTCGCAACGCATGTCGTGAAGGGTCTTAATACCAAGTAATGCGTTTAACACTTCATCTTCACTCATTGGGACCGGGTGGTCGCCGTAATGTTTAAATAATAGGTCGATATCTTCACTGGTTTGCCATGCCAGCATGATGGCGGATTCTAAATCTACTTTAGGATTCATTTTCTTTTCTTAGCCTTTTTAATATCGGCGTTAAAATCAACGCTATACCAAGCACCGACAATCTTCATTGCTGGAAGTAATTCTTTCCAAGACGCAACATCATCTTCGTGCCATGCTGTTGGGTTCTTCATCATGTCTGCAATACCGACATAACTATTTGCCAAACACATTCTTGTAATATCATCGACAATATCGTCGTCAATTTCTATCATCATTTGCCGCACTCCTCTTCAACTTGTTTAACATATTTACCCCAGTCTACCATTTCGTGAAACACGGGTTTGGTTCTTTTTGTAATTTCACGTTCGATATACCAACGTGCTTTTCGTAAGTCTTCCATGGCGTCGTCTTTTAAATCTGCGCGCCAAATATATTTAATAGCATTGCCGAGGTTAAATCCCATGTGTTCTGTAATTTGAATACAATCAATTCCAGAGGGGTGGCTTGTGTAATGCTTGGGTTGATTAACTGGGTCGTGCATGCTTTCTCCTTAACTCTTCTTCTACAGCCATGACTTCTGTCTCGTTATCACAAACCCATAATGTTTTAATTGGCTCAAACATAGAAATATCAATGTCCTCTACACCACGTATGGTATCAAACAAGGATTGGCCTTTAACTTCATGTTCTACAATAAAAATACTCATAGTTTAAGTTCCTGTTTAATAAATTCAATCCCAGCGTTAAAGTGATAACGCCAAGTTTTTTCGGTCATTCTCATATCATTATAACTGAAACCTTGTAAGAAAGCATCTAAAACTTTACGTTGTTTTTCTGGCATTTTTGCTATTAGTCGTTTTATATCCGAGATGTCTTCAGCATCCCATGGTAGCCAACCTGATCCTTCTACAATACTAGAAGCTATGCCTTCTGTTTCGTCTTGTTCAATTGGATCTGGATCTTCATCCGATAAACGTGGTGCTACTGCTTGAATTTTTGTTGTCATAATTGAAGTGATTCTAGGATTGCCTCTTGTAAAGTTATTTTGCCTTCTAATACTGCTACTACTCTTTCATCCACGCTATTAGATATAGTTAAATGATGTATGATAACCGGTTTTTCTTGCCCTTGGCGGTAGATCCGAGCATTCGCCTGGATATAGTTTTCTGAGCTCCATGGGAGATCGAACCAGACTGTCTGTGCTGTGTCTCCAACGTTGCACTGTAGATTAAGCCCAATCCCGCCGCTCTGCGGGTGGGCAAGCAGCATACGAATCTCGCCACGGCGCCACGCCGCAATGTTGTCATCGTCCAAGACCACCGCCTCTGGGAATTGAAGACGTATCCGCTGGAGGGAGTGCTTGAAATGGTAGAAGACAAGTGTGGGGCTGGAAGATTCTTCCATGAGCGACTCAAGACGTTCCAGTTTAGAGCGGTGTACTTCTTGTGCTTCTCCGTCTTCGTTATAGACCGCTCCCGATGTGAATTGCAGGAGCTTGTTCGCCAGTGCCGCTGCTGTTGGAGCTGTGATTTTTTCTTTTTTGATATCAACGACCATGTCTTTTCTAAGTGTGTCATATTTATTTCTTACTTGTGGGTCGAGCTCAATTTTGTGATGAAGGCTTGTAAGCGGAGGGAGTTGCAAATAATCCTCAGCTTTAAGCGAATAACAAATATCCGAAATCTTATCTTGAATAACTTTAGCGGCACCACTTTTTGGTTTCCATGAATACACCACGCGGGTGTGTCTGTTAAATTGATCTGGTTGTAAATACTTATCCCTGAACTTCGTCAGGCTTGTTTCCAGCCGTTGTCCTAAATCCAATATGCCCACCTGCGCCCATAGATCCGCTACCCCCTGTGGGGTTGGCGTACCAGTAAGGATAATACGACGATTGAAGCCTTTTAGTTGCTTCTTCAATGCTTTGAATCGCTTGGTTGAGCTGTCTTTGAAACGACTGCTCTCGTCTATCACTAGGTTCTGAAATTGGTTTGGATGATTCTCGAATAACCATGCTACATTTTCCAAGTTAATAAGATAAATATCAGCATTTGCGTTAAGGCCAGATATTCGGGTTTGGGGGTTTCCCATTATCTTTGATACTTTTAGGTGCTTTAGGTGTTCCCACTTCTTTACTTCGGCGTCCCAAACTGTCTCTGCCACTCTCTTGGGCGCTATGACCAACGTCTTGCCCTTGAATTGCTCCGCTATGATAGTCAGCGTGGTTGTAGTCTTGCCCAGGCCTGGAGGGAGAAATAGGCCTAGGTTTGATATTGACTTGGCTTTGTGTAATAGATCCTGTTGATACTGGTGCAGTTGAGTTCTTTTTAGCATTTTCTATTCCGGTCACCATTGCTTTTAAAATTGGTAGCATTGTATCTGTTCCATATTCGGACAACGCACAATTTACTGCCCACAGTATAACACGGGTATTATCTTCGGTGTATGGTTTGTCTTTATCTATGCGGTCTAAAGATGGAGCATCGTGTCTTCGTGTCACTTCATTTGGTGGTGGTGCTAAATTAAAATGTAATCCAGTTAACTCGCATGTTCCCCGTTCTAAATGTTTTTCCACCCATGGTTGAGAAACTTCCATAGATATGTTCTTTTTTAAAGACCTAGATCTTGCATTATTTACTAAAACAACGGCCCTTCCACTAACAGTTTGTTTAGCGGCAATTCTATATCCTTTAGCAAGTTCACGTTCTTTTGGTGTACTTTTATAAGGAAGTCCGGTTTTAGGGTTTAATTGCTGCATTTATAAAGTCCTCAACGTCTTCTTTGCTTCGTAAAATGTGAACCGGAAATCCCTGCTCACCCAGCTCGTCGAATACGAGCACTTGTCTTGGACTCAGCACCCCTGTCGCTGTTTTTAGTTCTACGAGGTACACTTTTTGGTTTAGAAATACTATCCGATCCGGCACTCCCGTTATGCTGCTCTGCCATTTGTAAGAGCGCCCCGATGACTTCACTATCTGTTTGACTAGATGTTTTTCTATTTCCTTTTCTAGCACACTCACGTTTTTCATCCTCCGTCGCATAGATTGCGAATACTTGTTTAAAAATATGCTCCCCTAAATAGGAGCGTGATTCGTCGCCAATGTTTGTTTCACCTACGTACTCAAACACATGGGTTGTTGTGTGAGAAACTTCATGGTAGATAATACCCATGCGTTCTAACGAGTCTAGCTTTGCCATATCTTCATAATTAAACACAACACCTAACATGGCAAACTGTGTGCCCTCTTGTTGTATGAAGTGTGACTCAGCTAGCCCAATGTCCAATGCGGTATGTTTAGCTGTAATTTTGGAATCTTTAACCGCTTCCTGAAAAGCAGCATCAGAAAAGCATACCTTAATCTTAATGCCAAAGTGTCCTGTATCAGCTATATAATACGGCTTATCTACCAAAGGGGATTGTGGCAAGGATTTGGATGTTGTCATTGTCGGCCTCTTGGTCGTAGTCAATACATTTTTCGGAATTAAATATTTTGTTCCAGTTTTTATCAAACTGTTCTTTGTCTGCTGGGGAAATTTGTTTATCTCCCTTGCCACCGTCGTGCGTTGTCATTTTGGTTCTTTCTTAATACCAAGGCTTTCACGTAGTTCGTGTGAATGTAGCTTTTTACCGGGCTTTTTAACTTCTCCGGCGGCTTTTGCTATTTTAGCAGCTTTTTCACGATTTGCAAACTCTCCGTTGGATAATAAGAATCCACGCTTATCTTGGTGTTTTTTACGGCCAGCTTTCTTTTCAATTTCAGTGTGGCTATACCCTTTAGAGTCGGATATTACTTTACCTGACTTTTCTTGTACTGCCGGCTCAACTACTTTGATTTTCTTTGTTGCCATTTTGGTTCCTTTGGTTAACATGCCATTTGCATAGTGATTTGTAGTACTTGATTTCTTCTTGGTACTTCTCATATCGTTCGTCGTATATGCGTTGCTGTTCTTGTTCGTCTTTACCCCGTGGCCTAAGTACAAGGCAGGCAGTAAAGCCGATGATGATGCCGATGATGTAGTCAATCATTTACTGTATTCCTCCATTGCCTTTTTAATTCTTTCTTCATACTCTGCCCTGTTTAAATTCCCTTTGTGCCCGCTTGCCCAGTAGCTGTTGAGATAATTTTGTGTTCTTTGCATATTATCCCACTCACGCACTCGGTACTTGTACAGCTTGGTCCATGGCATGTGGTTTGCCTGCAACCTGACCCACCACACGTAGAGTTTAGTATTCATATCTCCTCCGGATCATAGCCTTTTGATTTCAGCCAGTTGTCAATCAGTTCATGCGCCTCGTCTTCTAATTCTTCAGGCACACGACGTTCAACATAGGTGTATTCGATTGCTTTTGAGAATGATGTCATAATCGGATATATCTCAAGGTTCATATCACCAATATCAAAAGCCACTGGCTCGCCTTCACGCTTCGGTTGTGATTTCATAGTCTATTCTACAATTCCGTGGGTGCGTCTTTTAATCATCTCATCAGCCATTGTGTATGCTCGGTCTGCTATCTTCTCATAGCCCCAAAACTCAACGTCTCTGGTCTTTGCATTTTCTGGGCTCCAATTTGATATGTCTGCCTCCATGGCTTTAGCGGCAAAGTAGTCACGCAAATCCATGCCATTCCATTTGTCATTGTATTTACTTGATGCTGGAAACGCTTTCATCCTATTCCCCTATTCCGTGGGCTCGCTCGATGGCGCGGGCGATTTCAATTGGGAAGTATTTGTGTTTGGCTATCTCCCAGCATTGGTCTACATACTCTTGAGTTTGTTTGTAGATTTCCATACACTGCTCATCAGTCAACGGGATACGTTGCGCATCTTGCCGGTCTTGTGTGGTGAAGGTGGTCATTTCTCGCTGGCCTCTTTTTCTAATTGATGTACTTTGCTCATTGCCTGTGTTGCCAAGTTGTGCATATCTTTGTACTTGCGTTTCCATTCTTCAATTTCTTCACGCATTATTCCAACCACATAGTCTGCGTTATCTAATAAAGCATCTACCTCTGATTTTGATGGCTTATACGGATGGGTATAGAGTGGAATATAATTAAATACGCTATCAGGCTTGTCTATGTATAAAACATATTCGCCATTTTTAACCCAGCCGTAAGGCTTGTTAGTTGAGTCCATAGCCATCCTCCATTCTTATGCCGTTTTCATAAGACGCTTTGTAGCCAGCGAGTTCATCTACTAATATCTTCAACGCTTCTATTTCAGCTTGTTGCTGGCGTAGCATGGTGGCAGTTTCATGCCTAATCCACATAGTTAATTCACCAGTTTCAAAGGCTTGTTTATCAGCTAATTCATTTGCGTTCATTTCAACACCTCTGCAAATTTCATTTTGAATGTTTCTCCATCAAAAACCACTCTAATCCAGTCTTCATGTGGTTGCTTTTTAAAACCAGCAATTTCATTTAATCTAAGCCCTAGTATTGGGTTTGCTTCTAATATAAAAAACTTTTCAATATTAGGTTTTGGCTCTGGTTTTTGCCATAACACTTCCACAATCCTATGCTCATCATCTGTATAAGTAACAGCTAGTAGTTCACCTGTTTCTTTACTTTTTTGAAGTGATAGGTGTAGTTCTTTTGCTGGATGGGTGTAAAGTGGAATACCGCCATCATAATTAACTTTGTTGTCGTGTTTAACGCACATATATGCACCATCTTTTTCAAACATCCAAGCTACTGGTTCAGTATTCATTTATCCTGTGCCTTTCTTAGCTCATAAAATTCTATGATTGCCTCTGCAAACATCACAGGAAAGTCTGCATCAGCACCCGCCCTAAGTAAACCTTCTGCTACACCACTTTGGTGTAAGTAAATATTGTGTATTTCTTCAGTAGTTAATTTCATTTCTCTTGTGCCTTTCTTAGATATTCTGCAAGTCTTTTGCCATAAGTCAAAGAATGTATTTCCATTTTTAACACCTCTATTTCAGCTTGTTGCTGGCGTAGCATATCGTTAAGTCTTAAAATTACTAACTTAGCGCCTTCTAAATCTTCAGCTAGTTCATTTGCGTTCATTTCAGCGCCTCCTTAGCCCACCTAATATGGTCATCGCACTGCCACTTAATCTTGTCATGGCTAAGCTCAACGTGCTCGTTGGCAATAGACTGTAGTACCTGTTTCAACGCTTCTATTTCAGCTTGTTGCTGGCGTAGCATGGTGGCTGAATTTTGAAATAATTGATGTTCTTTCTTTGTTAAGAATATTCTTTCTTCTATTGCAAGTATTCCTTCTGCTAGTTCATTTGCGTTCATTTTCTCACCTGTAAAAGTATTGGCCCGAATCTATAAACATAGTATAAATCGCCACCATTAAAGCGCACTGAGTTCCACTGTAATGGCTCGCCTTTAAACCACGGAGCCTTATAAAATCGTATGTTCATTCACCATCCTCCACCATAATACCATTATCTCGGCGGTAAATTTCCTCGTCGGTAAACACCTTGGCTATGTGCTCAGGGATGTGGGTCTGCGTCATGCGGATGTTGTGGATGTGCATGTTAGACAGCGAGCACACTGGGCGGTATTCCAGTGGTGATCTGCCATCCTTGCCACGACAACCCCAGTGAAAATCAGTACGGATCTTTTCATGTGGGTCTGTGTCATACACGCAGGCATCTGTGTGTGGCGCGTCATCGTGCACGTTGGTGCGCTGGTAATCTAGCCCCCCGTCGATCATGTACTCCTTACCATTGGCGTCTACGTAGGTCTTGTAGTCGTGTCTGTTGTAGCTCTGCATCACTGTGCCGTCCGGTGTGATGATGCGGTTGGCTAATAACTTAGGCTCCTTCTTAAAGATTGCGTCCCACTGTGCGTTGAACTGCTCCTTGTTTTGTGGGGTAATTTGTTTGTCACCCTTACTTCCGTCGTGCTTTGTCATGCTATCTCCTAAACAGTGCTGTTGATTTACGTCTGCCGTATACACGGCGAATGCGTAGCGCTTGTATCATGCCAAATGTCTTGTTGCGGTGGCCTTGATGCGCCCTACGGATTTGCTGCATCTTAAACCAAATCCAGCGTAGACGAAAGCGCTTTTTGCCGGCAAAGTGAAGCAACGTCCTACGCCGACCAAACCCCCCAAACACGGAGGTGAAGTCGTTGCGCTTAATAAACTTGCGGCGGTTAAAAGACTTCTTCATTAAAGGATTCTACACTATCAACATACTTTTGTGCTCTTTCGTTAAGTTTAACTCCACGGTATATGTGCATTCTAACACCATTTGACTTCTCTTGGCTAGCTTCCACACGATATTCTTGAGTTGCAGCTAAAAAACGACGTTTAAACGATAGTTCGTTACCTGGCGGCAAAGACTTACGTAATGACCAATGCTTGAAGCATGTAAATACATCATCCTTAGATACGCTACCAGCTAAATCAAATTCTAATGCTTCAGATACAAATGAGCGTATTGGGTTACCAATGTCTTCCATCAATTCAAGCAAATCTTTGCCTGAGTCTGGCTGGATAAAGTGCCCACCACGGGCTAGTCTACGCTTTAACCCTGCCATTGACCAGTTAAATATGCCAGCCAATTCCTTATCTAGCTTAACAGATAGATCTGTATCTTCTTTAGCATAAAATGAACGTGACATTTTGAACACTACCATACGTCCGGTCAATGCGTTGGAGTTCTCAGTTAGTTGAAGAACCTCGTTAGAGTAAACAACAATGCGAGTAGGCAAATAACCAGACCAAGCCTCTTTGTTCTTCCGGTTGACAGTAACGGTATCACCACCCACAATACGCAGAAGCTGAGATACAACAGCAGATCTGTTTCTCTCAGGTGCTCTTGCGTCAGTAAAAGAAGCGAGGAGCTTACCCAGCCAAGGCTGCAAACCAAATGTATCACAAAGTTCCTCCAGTTGTGGTGCGACCGTATTGTGCTGCCCTAACAGCGACACTAAGATCTTGTTAATGGTTCCCTTACCTGAACGGCGAGGCCCAATGATGTTAAAAAACTTTTGTTGTTTAGTCTCACCAGATAGTATATAACCAAACATCTCTTGTAGCGCTTCGATAGATTGTGGGTCATCACCCCATATAGAATCTAAAAACTTCATCCATGTGGGGCACTGTGCTTGCGGGTCATACACAAAGGGTAATGAGTTCTGTGTAAAGAAGCCTAGTGAGTGAGGGATAGTTACGTAGTCTTTAAGGTGGAAAATTCCGTTTTTAAGGGAAATAAGATCGCAAGAGTCTGGTTGATCTCTAGCATATTGCTCAAGCCAAATTGGAGGCTTGGTGTTCGGATGATTTGGCAAGTGACAGATTGACTTAACGGCATCGAGCGCCGCAGAGACGGATGCTGGACTAGGGTTAAAACTTTCGAGCGCACCCTTCTTTCCCGCCTTTTTACATTTATCCAAAAAGCTATAGAGCTTGGATCTAATTGTTGCTTCTTCAATGATTTCATAGTGGGTTCCTACATAGATAAAAAAGTCCTGCGCATAATGCACTAAGGTGTAACCTTCTTCAGATGAAAACAGATTGTCTAAGAATGTGCGAGCATGGTTCATTGTTCCTGCATCAACAATAATTTCTCCACGATTAAGTGCTTCTTGTCTAGTTTGAATGTTAACTTTGAAGATCAGCGAGCGTAGTGTGGATGTCGAGCCTGACTCCCGTTTAAATGTGCCCCATTTGTAATGGCAGGACATCTCACCGATTGCCTGATACTCTGGTGATGCTCCGTCTGCGTAAGACCAGCGATCCCATAACTCGCAAGCCTCAGGGTCACCTCTGAATTGGTGGTGCAATGCGTAACCGACTGCCATCCAGTCTGCGTACCCGCAGTTGGTAGATGGTAGGTGCGCTAAGATCTCTGTCTCCACTCTAGCTAGGTCGTAGTCTGGCACAGGGGGTTTGTAGTCAGCAAAGTCATCCCCAGTAATGTGAACTGTTCTGTCAGGAATGATGGTGGATAAGTCTTGCTCCTCACTTGGGATGGTGCCTGAGATGAGCTGACCTGTTACTGTAAAGTAGCGGCCATGCGGGTAACACTCAAACCCAATCGAATGGTCAACGTGAGCTGTCTTTATAGAGCCCCTAGTAAAGATCTTTACACCCGTGCCAGATGGACTAACCTCCATGTAGCCGTTAATTGATGTAGCAATATGCTGCATTGCAGCATTTGTGAAACTCTGCAATGTGGCATCATAGCAGTCATCCAAGTCCACCCCAATGAGGTTATCGTCTTCGGAGAAGACAAAACCGACGCCGGAAAAGCGGTCTGGGTTGGACTCATAGGCAGCTTGTACTGTGAGAAAGTCTGCCCATGTTGTTGGGTTGGTTGATGAGGCAGATTGCCCCGATGCTTGAATTGGTAATTTAGACCAGCGTTTGTTTCCTTCTTCACCCACTTCGGTGTGCCGCCATAGAACCCAGCGGGGGATTCTCTTTAGCTCCATGGGGATGTTGGAAAACTGAACTGGTAGTGCTGCAGGTTTTTGCATGAGGATTCCTTTCCGTTTTTCCTATTGTATATGAAATGCCCGGACGAAATCAAAAAAATGTTAACTATATAGCTAAAATGTATAAAAAACTCATCCTATATAACTAAAAGTTTGAAAAGGACAGGATGGACATAGAAGACAGGGTATATATACTTATTTTTTAATTTTTAATTTAATTTAAAAAAATATAATAAAGAGTAAACATACCCTGTCTTCTATGTCTTCCCTGTCCCGTAAGCTGAAATCTGTAAGATTCTTGGAAAATTCCACACCCGTCTTATTAGAGCTTTATGTCAAAATGTAAGCGTTTTGCCATTTGATACGCCCATTTTCGGAAAGCATCTCGGTTTTCGCTAGTTTGCTCATCTCGGCTATCCCAATCAGCTTGGAGATGGTGCTTACCTTCGTGGTCGTGAAACTCCACCCTTAATAGGTTGCCGTCTTTGTCATATACATCGGTTGGTATAACTTGCATCATAACTCCTTAACTTTAGAGGGCTTTTCTTCCCAATTATCTGCTGGCACTCCATAATCCCCCCTAGATGACCTCATGCGTTCATCGTTCCTAAAGCGGGGTTCTACACTAAGCCATTGTTTAAACGCTTCCACATACTCCACATACACATCATTTACTACATACAGGGGGTGGTTTAAACCTACTATATCTACTGTATGGGAGATATCTGATGCCCTAACCCAATTTTTAGCTTTCTTGTTTACCTTATCCCTTGCCATAATGTAGCGGTTGTATGCTCTTGTTTGTTCGGGGTTTAACTCAATCATCTTGCTCATCTGCTACTCTCTCGGTGTTTAAATGGTCTATGGAAATAGGTTCTCTTGCCATGAATCCTTGCAATTCAGCTATCCTTGCTTCGGATACCCGCATTATCTTGGCTAATTCTTTGGTTTTGGGCTTACGACCTAGTATTTGGGTTAATGCCCTGTCGTTATAGCTTAGTCGCTTAATGGCTTCCATGATGTTTATAGGTAGCCTGATGATGTTTGCGGTGTTATCTAAATCCCTACGCACCCCCTTTTCAATGAATGTCTTGGCATAGGTGGCTAACCTAGAATTATTGGTTGGTTTCCATCGCCTAGCCGATACAAGTAGGGCTTCGTTACCCATCGCCACCATATCCTCAACAGGCACTTTGCCATGATTCCATGCGGTCATCTTCCTGACGATATAGACCACGAATCGTAGGTTGTGGGTTACTAGGGTGTCTAGGGCTTTCTCATCACCTTGTTGCACTAGCTTGGCTAGTCGGTGTTCCTCCTCGATTGAGAGGGGTTCTATACCATACAGAGATTGTAGGTAGTCGCTTAGAATGTCGTTATCAATCATAGGGGCTTATTTTGTGGATAAGCCCCTATTATAACACACACGCACCAAAATGGTGCGTTTATTACTTTTGGTAATGCCTATATGCTACATACAGATAGGAAAGTAATAAAGCCCACCATGAATTGCTCACCACCCACCATAACCCCTTAACTACATACATTATGGCTATGACAGGTAAATATACAAAACTTGTGATGATCTCAATCAAAATAAAGCCCTTCCTAGTAGTTTAAACGCGTCTTTAAAATTGCATTTCCTTCCCAGATTGCGTTTTGGTTTCTGGGGTGAAGCCCACACTAGCTCACCAAAATCATCATACTTATTCGATGACATAGAACACCCTGTCTGATAATTTTTGCCCTACACCATCTACGATGTCCCCATCTTCGCATATCTGCAAGACACAGATTCGTTCACTAATCCATTGTGGAATTGACTCTCTGTTTAAACGATGTGTAGGGGGTAAATTTTTTTCGGTCTGTGGCATGGCAAAACTATATAGGGCTACTGTGTCATCATCATAGAATCTAACCCGCCATATCTGTTCGATTGGTGTGCATAATACCTCGCCTATCATCGCCCTAAATTCAGATCGGGGAAACACAGGCTCTCCACTACCCTGTTCCATCATTAGGTAATCCATTCGTTCTATAACGACACTTGATTTATACATTGTTTAAACACCCCTCATTATATCGTAAACTTCTTTGGTTATCGGGACAACATGGGTTGTTGAACCTTGCATAGCACAATTTATGGTATACCAATATACATTAAAACTTCTAGGTGGTTGTTCGTCAAAATTTACCCATTCAGGTAGATCAGCAAACCCCACCCAACTTTTTGTTTTGTGCATTAAGTATGTTGTCATGGTTGGTTGATCTCCCAATTAACTTCTAGGCAATCATCTTCGTTTACTGATTCAGTAACAATCATATTCATGCTCTTAGCCATCTTTTCCAATGCGGGTAAGCAAGCCATATACAATTCCTCGCTATCAAACTTTGCCACTATGTCTGCGTGTGATGGACTTTCGTTCTCAAAAAATACTGTGATGACCATGTTTAAACACTCCCTATTATATCAGCAACTTCTTGCGTTATTGGTTCGCATTGAGATAAATCCACAATGAGATAATTTGAATCGGTATTAACAGGCAATCCACTAAATACTAATCTAGGGTCATGCCACCCAAAAATATATGAATTGGGTATTAGGCATAGCTTCTCGCCTATCTGTTTCTTTACCCTGTATAGCGTGTCCTGATACATAACCCATTTAGGGCTGCTGACCATGTTTAAACACCTCCCATTATGTCGGCAACTTCTTTGGTTATCTTGGTTAGGCAATCGGTTGGTATAAGGGCGAGGGCTATAAAGCCCTCGCTATCAAGTGTGGATATTTGACAATACATGGGGAATATAAGCCATACCTGACCGACTACCCCATTACTTACCACCACCCAATCGCCAATGTCTAGGCTATTATCCAATACGCACCATCGTTTTGTTTTAGACCGATGTCCTCCACAAAATCTTGCTTGTCGGTAATATCTAAGACAAACAACTTACCTTTGATGTCATCAGGCAATTCGTCTTTGGCTCGGATAGTAATTGGCTCTGCTTGCTTATCACTCATCAATCTGTATTGGACTAGGTTGTTCTTAACCAATACAAAATAGTGGGGTGGTTTGTAATTCCTATACTTGTCGATGTTTGCCTTGTTATTCATAACATATTCTATCATCTGTTTAAACTTATCGTTCTTTGGTTTGTAGTCTAAGTGATACAGATTCTCGATGTCATCAATAAGATGTTGATAGCCATCGCATACATTTTGCCGTAATTGCCAATTTATATTGTTGCGTAAACTGTCTATATTATTCTCAAACTCTCGTTTATGCCTGTCTGCAATCTGATTGAATGTAAAGGGCTTCAATACCTTTTTGGCAACACGAACAATGTTCTTGATGTTGATAGAGTATTTATGCTGACCATTCTCACCATATGTATTCCTTCCATCATTGATATTGATAGAGGAGATACCATACTTGGGCTTATCTGTTTCCCGATAAAAATTTGATACCTCAATAACACCGATATGGTTGTTTAAATCATCTGCGTGGAATATTTTAAGTGCTTGGCAAACACCATCGGGGTGCTTTTCTAAATTAACTCCCCACTTTTCCATGCCACCATGTTTAAACGATATGTCGGGGACTACCTTAGATATTTGATTGGCTAGGTCAATCAAACAATCTACTGTATCAACATCACTAAATTTGCTTGCTTTAACATCGTATTCGGGCATTTTCTTTTCCTTATCTATACCAAGATTTGTAGCGGTCAATACATACCTGACCTAGTGGGACTTCGATTGCTTTACATGGTTTTGCTAACTCGAATAGGTCTTTAGTAATTACCTTTTCTAATTCACCTCTATGTTCGACTGTTGCTTGTTCGTGATAGGTGCGGTATGTAATTTTATACTTATACTTTTCCACCATATCAAGCCAACTGTCAGGAATATTGCCCTCGTTGGGTTTAAACAATGCCATTACCTCATTAGGCGAAACACTCCGCCAATCATCTTTAACGATGGCTCTATGTATGGCATTACCCCACCCATGCTCGGCTTCAACAATGCCTGTCATCGTATCGTAGTATTCCAAGAATGGTTTGATGTCTTGCCTTAATTGCTTGGTCTTTTCCTTGTCGATATGGTGTTTAAACTGTCTATGCACTACTAGCGGTTGCCAATCAGATTCACCTTCTTTGCGTTGGAAAACAATATCACCCTGTTCAATGGTGTAGTGCTTGTCTTGGTATTTGACATACTTATTGACATAGTAATTAACCATATTAAAACCACTCGGCATATTGAAATCATAAAACCAAAATGTTGATGCCGATGATAGGTAGCGTGGGTATAACTGCGTAGGGTCTTTACTATCCCATGTTTTGCGTGGGGTGTGGATAGTCATAAACTCCATGCCCTCGTTTAAACTCCATGTGATCGCCTTGTTGTGATGCGTTCTCCACTTGTAGCCATCAAAGGTGATGTAATACTCGGTGTCGCTTACCTTAACGATGCGTTCACATGACCTATCTCTGCGGTTAATCGGTCTAATGTTGTCTGCCTTACGCTTGCCCCGAATTGGGATAGTGTTCTCATAGCGTTCTTTAACTGTGGCAAATGTAAATGCCCCGCCTTGTGCCGATTGCACATCGTATGGACTGCATGACTGTCTGTAATAACTCATTTCAATTTTCCTCCACATTGTTTAAACTTCGATTTTGATAGTTTGACCGATTGGTGATTTAATGTCGCTTGTGATTGTCCACAAGGTAGGGCAATTCCATTGTCCGCCCCAATCGTTCCCCACATACCCATCGGTGAGAATGATGGCACATACAGGGTCTATCTTATGCTTACGCATATATTGGGTGATGCACTTCGGACTTGTGCCACCACCACCTTTGGGCTTGGTTGATGATGTCATTCTATCGGCATCGTTTAAACCATATACCTCATGCCCCGCTACTTCACAATCCCAATACAGTAAATCTACCTGTTCGGGGTTCATATTCTGCATGACACTAGCCACCTCACTAATGAATCGGTTAAGGACTTCACCATAAATACTACCCGATGTATCAATAGCCACCACCACTCGCCCCATTGATTCGCTAATGGTTGATGGCATATAGATGTCGTGCTGAAGCCATCTGCGGTTAGGTTTTCGCCATGTCGAATCGTCTTTACCCTGTGATACGCTAGACACAAACTCTCTTAGGGCTTCCTTCCAATCCACCTTAGCACTCATAAGGTCGGTAAAACTGCGATCAACATTACCACCTACCTTACCCGCTAAGATTGCACCTTGACGAATGGCTTGGTCGATCTCTTTGGCTAACTCGGTTTTCTCGGCATCGTTTAAACCATCTGCCCCCTCCCAGTCGTGTTCGTCAAACCCATCGCCATCTCCACCACCACCACCACCACCTTGCGGTTGCGGGGGCAATAGGTTGAACACCTCTGCGGAGTTTAGCCCTCTAAACTTCTCGTTAATAAGCCCGCCCTGTGGTAGCGATACAAACCCGCCTGATCTTTTGCCCTCATCTACCAATTCAATGTTAATGACATAATCACAAGCCATGTTTGCCCTCTGTGGGTCTTGCTTGTTTAAATGCTTCCATGTTAGTAGATGGCGATACATTTTGTGCTTGGCTTCATGCAAGATAACCCCACGCAAATCGGTATCGTTTAAACTATCTACAAACTTGCGACCATAACGAACATCACGACCATTCGTACAGGCGGTTGGTAGGTTGTCCTCTACCTTGCACTCACCAATCATCAAGATACCCGAATAAGCCACAAAATGCGGGTGCTTCATTAACTCAATGTGGCATCTCTCAATGCGTTGTTCTGCGGTTAGTGCCATGTTTAAACCTCTCCATTTTGAATTAGCCAAGTGTGGATTGTTTCGTCTATATCTTCGCTATCTACTGTAATAATATTAGCATCAATGATTCTTTGTGCTAAATCCACAACATACCACCTACTCTCTGCTCTAGGTGCATTTTTTAAATTATCACCGACTTGCCATGCCACTTCGGTCATAATTTCAAGTGATGAGTATTCAATGCGTTGTTCTGCGGTTAGTGCCATGTTTAAACTTCCTCCTCTAAATCTTCTGTTAAATGTTCACCCATGTTGCGAATAAAATCTTCGGGTAGATACATCATAAGTAATTCAACAAGGTATGCGGTTTCCGAATCAAAAAAATAATCGACTACTGCTTCTCTTTGGCGGTCTGTTATGCGTAGCATCGTTTAAACCTCCTCCCACATATCGGGGTGTGCCAATTCAAAACTGTCATCAATAAAACCCCAATCTTCTTTCGGGGCTGATAATGCCTTTTCTTTAGCTTCATGGATTGATTCTGCTTCTACCTCAATCTCGACATCTTGGGTTATATAGCCCCTGACAATATATTTAGACATAATTTTCCTCGTATGTTAGGTATGGTTTAAACACTCTGCGTTGTTCACCGAATACATAGAACAATGGGTTTGCTTCTACCACTACTGCTCGCTTTTCTGCGGGTGTTATGGCTTGGCTCATGCGGTATTGCATAGACCTCAGAATCTCATCTTCGATCTTCTTGGCTCTGCGTTTAGGGATATTGTGCATAGCGTTTAAACTGTCTGTGCGAATAGATAATTGTTTGCGGTAGCCCATTTAATAAACCCCTGTGATGTGCCAACTGTTGTTTTCTTAGATGTTCGCATTACTGATGTTGCGAATAGCCCCTGTGCTTCTTTGGATAGTCTGCCCATATACTCTACCCACTTATTGATGCTTTCCTTCTCTACTTGCTGAATAGCGGAATACACTAGCATACATACGGCACTTGGGCTATTAGGCACTTTCGTTTTGCTTGGCTCTTTAATGATGGCTTCCCATGTTGGTAACTCATCTGTTAATTGAATGATGGAGAGCATATCATATGTGGCTCGGTTTCCAATCGTTCCCTTTAGTGCGTGTGCCATGATGTCAATGCCTAAATGCTTGGACTTTTTAATGATGTCCGATGCCTTGTTTAAACTGCGTGGGGTGCAAAATGCGGGGCGGGGTGTGCGTGGGTCGTAGATGTATTCATTATCCGATGCGTTATTAAAATCTTCAAATGATGCCAACATCTGCGGGAATTGTTTTACAGTCATTAAAACTTCGGGGGCTATGTCGTTATCTAATGCCCACTCAATCCATTCGTCTGATGATGGCTTGCGGACTTTCACAACTGAAATTCTGTTTCGTGCGTGTGGTGGTAAATTATCCCCAATAGCTTCGTTGGCTAGGTTGGTGGTGGCGAATACAATACTGCCTTCGGGTAGTGCAAATGTGCCTAGCTTGCGTTCTAACATCAATCTTAAGCAAGCGTTCATTACTGCCTTACTTGCCTTACCGATCTCATCAAGCATTAAAACAATGGGCTTATCAAAGTGAAAACCAAATTCCTCGTTAGGAATAAAACTGCAAACTTCTGTGCCGTTTAAACTGCGTATCTTAGGGACTAGAAAATCCCCTACATCTTTGGTTGTCATATCACCATAACAAAAATGGTGTGTGTCTGCTAGTTTAGATTTCAAGATGGACAGAATAGAGGACTTGCCGATTCCCATCTCACCCTGTGCTAATACTGTTGTTGTATCGCCAACTGCTAAGATTAGGTTGGCGGTGTCGTTAAGTGATAGCGACTTATATAAATCTGACATGGTGTTGCCTTTCGTTGGTTGTGTTTAAACTACTTCGTAAATACTCTCTAAAATGCTACTAACTGCGGGGTCTAATGGTGTGATACTTAAAGGCTTGACCCAATGCCTATAAACAAAATTATCCTCGTTAGGTGCGGTTTCTATAAGGTGTCTGCCCGCTTTGGTTGCCCCATGCACCCTAGCAAACTTGCCCCTATACTGCACCCAATCGCCCTCTTTAAGATTGAACATAAGCGGGATTGTATAGATCAGGGGCTAATATAAATATCAGTAATAACCCTAATAACAAAATGGTGCAATATAGATCATCTTTGGACATCGTTTAAACACTCCTCTAAATGTTTGGTGTTGGTGATCGTGGTGCTATGGGTATCAGGGAAACGAATGGTAGCCCATTCACCTGATATATCGACTATTTCGACCTCATCAATCCCGCACCATATAGCCCGATCACCTTGCTTAAAGTATTCGTTAATCATAATGTTGTCCCCCATAAAATAATTGTGATAACTGCAAGGGCTATAATTAAACCTATAAGATGTCGCATTGTTTAAACACTCACCAAGTTTAATAGGTTGTCAAAATATGTTTGCGGTTGTTCGATTGCTTTCACTCCATCAATCCACTTGTTGATATGGCGGGTGGTGGTCTTAGACCACTTTTTAGTGGTTCGATGGAATGAATAGGTAGCTTTATCAAAACTTGCAACTGGTGTTGCGTATGAGAATAAAACAATATGCTTCGGGGTTTCTAATAGGTTCATATTAGAAGCGATTGGTTTTAATTGTAATTGGTTCATGGTGTTTAAACTCTCTCTGTTAGTTATAGTCAATTTCGTAGCCATCTTCCTCTAGGCTAGAACAGTAGTCAGAAAATCCGACACGATAGGCGATAGGATCGACTTCTTTCAATACTCTACTGGCTTCATATTGAAACCCGCAAACTTCTGCTAATGGGTAGCAATCATCTAACATATCGTCATATTGGCTTAATGCTTCGGATTCGGTCATGGTAATGGTTTGCATGGTAGTGCCTTTCAATTTGTAAGGGTTTTAAGGGGGTTTTTAGCCCCCGATTGGATTAGATAGTGGGTTTGCCTAGCATACAAGCAAGATCGTTATAGACTGCGGTTTTAGTGCCTTTAAGCCCTAACTCTTTCTTAATGAGTGCATACATGGTCATTCCTTTGGATACTCTCATACCTTTGATTTCAAGTTTTAAGCCCCTAAGCATTGTGCAATATCTAAAGGTTGCGATCTGTGTTGGGTTGGTAAGCATGGTCATAATGTTGGTTTCCTATTGGTAGTGTTTAAACAATGCGGGGGATTGTCCCCCGCTTTGGTTTTAGTCATCGGTTAGGTTTACTGACATATCCCACCCAAATGCTTCACAATCAGCATCGGGGCAAGTTGGTTTGGCTAACTCAATCCACTTCTTACTTGTATATACTTGATAGCCACAATGAGAGCATACACATTTAAGCATGCGAGTGCCTTGTTTTTTGCGGTTAGATGATAAGAGGGTTGCATGGGGATACTCACCCGCTTCAGCAATCCAGTTTTCTATAATGGCTTTCAATTCAGCACCCGCACCCGCACTTGTCATTTTGCCCTCTAATCCTACGGCATTGGCGCACTTCTTGAAAATTGCACCATGCCCCGCTTTGTTGCCTACTGTGGCATGGCATAGCTCATGTATAAGGGTATCAATAACATCAAATGATTTTGACAAGCGGGGTGCAATAAAAATCTCACAATGCTTATCTTCGCTTGCTTCGCTTGACCAGCACTCGCCAATGGCTTTTTTGGTGCTTGTTTGCCCGCATGACATACGCACCCTATCGGGGATTGTGTAGCCCTTAGCCTTGAAATGGGTGCGGGCATAGGTGTCAGTTATGTAGTTTAGGTATGCTTCTCTGTTTAGTGCTTGCATGGTTCTATTCCTTGTAGGTTAGTAATCAGGCTTGATAAATTCAAACCATGACTAATACTCGCATACATTTTGAGCTTGTGCCGTCTTTGATACCTATCGCTTTCCCTAATAGGGTTTACCCCTAAGGGTTTACCCTCGAAAATCGAGATCGCCACCCCTCTTATACCTATGCCCCATCTCTCAGGCAAACGGCTAAAAAGGGGCTTAAAACGCTTTGGATTGAATTGTCATGTTAGTAGTATGTTTCTTTGACTTACTGTGGTATTCATACCACATCACCACCCCGCCACTCGCACCCGCATACCCGCCCTGTTTAAACACCAGTCAGCCACCCCACCATGTTGCACCGCAACACACCGCACCACATTGGTGCATCATAATGGGGACAGATACCTGCACCACATTGGTGCATTGGTGCGGTGCAACATAAACAATAGGGACAGAGTCGGTGCGTTCCACATTGTGAAATGCTATCTCATAATGTGGAATACCCCTCCTTTTTAGCGGTAAGGGGGTGTTGTTTAAACACGACACCCCAAAATTTTAGACCCCCATGGCCTCGGTCCGGGGGCCCCACAGACCGTGAGTTTTTATATTTTTTGCCAAAAACTGGACGCTCTATATAAATCAATGACTTACAGCATCCCGGGACAGGGAGGACACAGAAGACAGGGTATGTTCACTCTTTCTTAGATTTTTTTTTTTTTTTTTTTTTTTTAATAAAATAGATAAATATACCCTGTCTTCTATGTCTTCCCTGTCCCGGAGATGTTTATTTCCTGGATTAGGGCGAAAACAAAAGCAATTTTGCATTAGTTGATGTATGACTAAGTATGTATACCAAATACAAGGTGCATTGGAAAATGCAGAAAGAAAGTTTTGTGGCTTTCGAGTGTTGGTAGCCAACAAGGACTTTATGGATCTTGCCGATGTACCTGCCGAAGTGTTTCCAAAAGAAACCTCAGCTTACATTCAGTTTAGGCTAAGAGTCACAGAACGGTTTGATATACGAAAACTACCCCCATCCGTGGAGAGCAGTATTAGGATGCCGTTAGGGCATTGGCTAGATTATTGGATAATGAAAAACTTTGGCAATCCTTGCAAACCAAAAAATACTAACGCTTGATTATTGGAAGACAGCCCATGACCTACGGGCAGGGGATTACGTATTTGACAAAGAGGGTAGGCTCCAAAAAGTAACCCTGGTCCAAGAATACCGGTCAGACAGCTGCTACCGTGTCACATTCAATGACCACCTAACAGTGGAGGGCGACCAGCACCTTGGGTTCCAAATTGAAGACAAGCGCTACCGTGATCGCCTAGACCAGTACAAAGGCAAGTTTAAATTCAAACGCCCGTTAAAGTTTAAAAAAGTTTCGGACTTACCAGCAGACAACCTAATGCAAAACAATGGGAGCCATGCGTTTTCTATACCCACCACCAAGCCACTTCAGTTTCCCCACCAGTCCCTACCCGTCCCTCCTTTCATCTTTGGCTATTGGTTCTTTACCCATGAAACCCGCAATAGAAGGATGCACTTCTCTAAGGGCAACCACGACTTCCTTACCGAAACCTTTAAAGACGCCGGGTATTCCATAATAGAGCGGGGCAAACACTCAAATGGAGAAAAGTACTTTTCTGTACACCCAACCATTGAGTCACACCTTAACTTTGACCTTCCGTACCGAATTCCAAACAATTATCTCTTAGCTTCTGCAGAGCAACGATTGGAACTGCTCAAAGGTATTTTGTGCGCCAAACCCAAATCCTACTCCAAGAAAACCGGTCTATTCCGATTTACTAACGGGCATCTACCAATTGTCCAACAGATACAAGCGCTAGTGGAATCATTAGGACATAAAACAACCTTGGAAATAAATGAACAGCGTAAAAGCTATATACTTATTTTCAGATCTAAGTTACAATTAGTAAATAACCAAATACCACACCCAAAGCCTTTAGTACACCAAGGACGTAGGTACATCAAAGCAATTTCCAAGTTGCCGCCGCAATTGTGCGTTCACATTGAAACCGAAGGAGCTGATAATAGTTACCTGGTCGGAGAAGGATTCATAGCTGTATGTTAACCCCGCAACAAGAAAAGACCCTTACCAAATTTATTACTGAAAGGCAACACTGGCCTAAAGCACAGCTTGACGCCGCCGTTTGGCAGATTAAATGGAAGCTACAGGCACTGCCACACCAAAAGGAACCTGAGGATGGAGAGTATGACACATTTCTTATGCTTGCGGGCCGGGGGTCTGGCAAGACGCACACTGCGTCTCATTGGATTGGTATTCGCGCTTGGATCTTCGACAACACTCGCTGGCTTGTCACCGCCCCAACCTCTAATGATATCCGTGCAACTTGCTTTGAAGGAGACTCCGGTCTTCTCAATATCATACCCGCGTCACTTATACGAGATTACAACAAGTCCCTCTTTGAAATTACCCTTATCAACGGAAGCCTCATTCAAGGAATCCCAGCTTCAGAACCAGAACGGTATCGTGGTAAACAATACCATGGAGCTTGGTTTGACGAGTTGTGTGCCTTCGATTATATTGACGCAGCATACGACGGAGTACAGTTCACATTGCGTCTTAGAGACCCTCGCCTTCCAAGGGTCCAGCAAATCATTACCACCACCCCCAAGCCAAAAGAGCTCATTGTTGACCTCAACGAAGGTAAAGTCGGTGGTGACGTCTACGTTGCAAACGCATCCTCGTATGACAATCGGGCGAACCTCTCCGAGACATTTTTCAAACAGCTAGAAACCTACGACGGCACCGACATTGGTCGGCAAGAGATTTATGGTGAGATTCTTGATCCGGAGCAAGCAGGTATTATCAAACGCAAGATGTTTAAGCAATGGCCGGCTTCCAAGCCAACACCAAACCTAGAATACGTTATTGCTTCCTATGACCCTGCTACCTCAGAAAAAACACACAACGACCCAACAGCTTGCACAGTGTGGGGTATCTTTGAAAACACCGACGTGGGAACTTGTGCCATTCTATTGGATGCTTGGGACCAGCATTTATCCTACCCAGAACTTCGCCGCAAAGTAATTGAAGATTTTAAAGAAGTTGTATACGGGGCAGACAATACATTCGGTAAAGGCCGTAAAGCAGACCTTATCCTCATGGAAGATAAGTCAGCAGGTATCTCCCTTATCCAAGAGCTACAGGGCTCTGGGGTGCCTGTAAGAGCCTACAATCCTGGCAGGGCTGATAAAGTACAGCGTCTTAATATCGTAGCCCCCTTGGTATCAAAAGGTAAAATCTACATTCCAGAAGACGCCAAAATCAAAGGCGAGTTTGCAGACTGGGCCAAACGTTTCCTGCGCCAAGTCTGTTCATTCCCAGAAATGGGTGGCCATGATGACTATGTTGACTCACTATCCCAAGCCCTGCGAGTCCTGCGTGATTCTGGCTGGATTAGGTTAGATCCACTCCCAGCCCGCGATTATGACTATGCTGACGAGGACCCACGTAAAAGAACTGCAAATCCATACGCCCAATAAGGGGCGGATTCCCCCTATTTTTTGCATTAGTATGAATAGGAACATATATCCACCAAATTAATAGAAATTATGGCACAACCACAATTACCGATTCAACAAGGCAGTAACTTGCTAAATTTAGACGCCGAAGATAACCTTCACGAAAAAGAAGGTCAAGACGACGAGATGGATGCGTACGCCGAACAATTTGATTTGGACGACGACGAAGTTGAACAAGAAGTCATTGAACTGGATGACGGTTCCGTAGTAGTTAACTTTAAAGAAACACAAGGCCCGCAAAAAAATCCCGAGTTCTATACAAACTTGGCAGAAGAATTTGATGAGCAAACTTTAAATTCCCTTGCCAACGAATATTTGGACTTGATTGATGTTGATACAGAATCGCGGTCCCAAAGGGATAAACAGTACGAAGAAGGACTTCGTAGGACCGGCCTTGGTAAGGACGCTCCTGGTGGTGCTACTTTCGACGGTGCTTCTAAAGTTGTGCATCCCGTCATGGCCGAGGCTTGCGTTGACTTCGCAGCTTCCTCGTCAAAAGAACTATTACCGCCCGACGGACTTGTCAAATCGAACATCAAAGGCGATGCCGACAAACGAAAAGAAGATACAGCCGATCGTAAAGTAACTTTTATGAACTGGCAGCTCACTGAGCAAATTCCAGAATACCGTGACGAGATGGAGCAGCTGCTGACCCAGCTCCCACTCGGCGGTTCCCAATTCCTTAAATGGCGCTATGACGATGAACAACGTCGTCCAACATGCGAATGGGTGCCGATTGATAACATTTTATTACCTTGGTCATCAACAAACTTCTACACAGCTCAACGTGTAACTGAAGTACAAGACATTACTGAAGATACTTTCCTACAGCGAGTTGAGTCCGGTATTTACCGTGATATTGATTCTGATTACTCTTCAGATGCCCCGCTTAACGACCAAACCAGATCACAAAAAGCCAACGACAAAATCGAAGGTAAAGATCTACCGTCCAAAAACATTGACGGCCTGCGCCGAATCTATGAAATTACATGTTTCATGCGCATGGAAGAAGATCCAGAAACAGAAGGCAAACGTGCCCCATATATTTTAACAATTGACGAAACTACTTCTAAGGTTCTGTCACTCTACCGTAACTGGGAAGCCGGCGATGAAAAACTTGAGAAGCTGGATTGGTTCGTGGAGTTCAAATTTATCCCATGGCGTGGAGCTTACGCTATCGGACTGCCTCATCTTATTGGCGGTCTCTCCGCTGCTCTTACTGGCTCTTTGCGCGCTCTGCTTGATGCTGCTCATATCAACAACAGCCAGACAATGCTTAAACTTAAAGGTGGACGAATTGGTGGGCAGTCAGACCGAATCGAACCAACCCAAGTAGTAGAAATTGAAGGCGCACCTGGTGTTGATGATGTACGTAAGATCGCAATGCCAATGCCGTTTAATCCACCATCAAGCGTTCTTTATGATTTGCTTGGTTGGTTAACTGCTGCAGCTAAAGGTGTAGTAACAACAGCAGAAGAAAAGATTGGTGAAGCTAACAACCAAATGCCTGTGGGCACAACCCAAGCTCTTATTGAGCAAGGTGCTAAAGTATTCTCTAGCATCCATGGCCGTTTACACCGTTCACAAGCTAAATCTCTTAAAATCGTTTCACGTATCAATCATTGGTACTTGGATGAAATGGACAATCAGTCCGGCGAAGAGATTGAAGTTCGGGACTTTGCTTACAACTCAGATGTACGCCCAGTATCAGATCCTAACATTTTCTCTGAGACCCAGCGTCTTGCTCAGAACCAAGCACTTTTACAAATGGCGTCTACTGCGCCCCCAGGAATGTTTAACCTTCGTGCGGTTTACTCACGAATTTTAGGACAGCTTAAAATTCCAGCGGTTGGAGAAGTATTACCAAACCCACAAGGTGTGGTTGAATCTAATCCAGCATTGGAAAACGTATCAATGACAATGGGGCAAGCAGCTGCTGCGTTCCCAGACCAAGATCATATTTCCCACATTCAAGTTCACTTAGAATACGCAAACAATCCTGCCTACGGTGGTAACCCAGTTATTGGGCCTATGTTCTCCCCACACGCTTTAGAACATATTAAGCAGCATTTAACATTGCACTATTTGCAAGAAATGCGTGGCTATGTAGCAAAAGCTAGCAACGGCAAAGACAAATTTGAGTTGCATAAAGAAAGACCACTTGACGGCGATGCACAAAAAGCAATTGCATTGGCGTCACGTATGGTAGATAACGACGCCAAAACCAATTTAGCTCCGTATATCCAGCAAATTCAAGCTCTGGCTCAGAAAGTTGCTCAAGCTCAACAGGCTCAACAGCAATCTGCAATGATGTCTGACCCAACTGCTGCGGTTATTATGCAAACACAGATGGCAGAAACAAAACGTAAAGCTGCAGAAGCTCAGACTCAGCAACAATTTGAAACACAGAAACAGCAACAAAACTATCAACTGGAAATCGCTCAACTTCAGCAAAAAGTTCAAGAACTTCAAGCTAAGTACGGTACTCAAACTAGCATTGATAACCAACGTAATGCTACAGACATTGCTATGGCTAACATCAATAACTCTGCTAAAGAGCGTATTGCCTTGATTAATGCAAAATCGCAAATGAGCCAACAGCAAATTGCTCTTGATGCAGCACAAAATCAGTCTGCGCAAGAAGCCATTCAAACTTCAGAGGCAGACATACGTCAGCACGGTTTAGCTGTACAGCAACAACAGTTTGAACAACAGTCTCAGCAAGTTCAAAACCAGATTGAAGCTCAAAAAGCACAGCAAGATCAACAGCAACAAGCCCAAGCCCACCAGCAACAGGTAGCTCAGCAAGACCAACAGCACCAACAAGGCTTGCAACAAGCTGACCAACAGCATCAACAAGCAATACAACAGGCTCAACAGCAGCATGAGCAACAACTACAACAGCAACAAGAACAACAAGCAGCAGCCCCACAACCCCCACAAGGACAATAATGGCAACTAAAAAACAAGACGGCGGCGAATTAGGCTTCCGCAAATCATACAAAATGACTGGTACCCCTGGCTATGCTGGTGGTCCTGGTGAAACAACCATCGACAAAGGTAATTCAGGCTCCAAACGCGCTAATAATGCCGTTCTTAATGGCAACAAAATGGCCAAAGACAGCAAAGTTGGTCAAAGTAAGAACCTTAAAGATATTAAAGGCGGAAACTTTTATTGATTTAAGGGCGGATTTTTCGCCTTTATTGCATTAGTAAGAGTATGAAAGACTTTATCAGTGAAATTATTTCTCGCATGAGAAATGAAAAGCAAAAAATCGCAGAAGCTGTCACTGCGGGTCATAATGTAAACAATTTTGAGGACTACCAACGCTTAGTTGGCCGTGCCGAGGGGTTTCAAGCAGTTTTGGACATTATTGACGAACTTTTGACGGAAGACGACGAATCGTAAGATTCAGAAAGGGATTGCCGAATGGCGATTGATTTTAATAGTAGGGAAGAACCAGATTTACGCTCAGAATTAGAGTGTTTTCCTGAAGTAGACCCCGGTGTAGAGATTCTTGGCGACCGAGTACTGGTGCAATTGCGCAGGGAAAAGACAACAAGTAAAGGCGGTATCATTCTTGTGGATGAAACCAAGCAAACTCTTCGTTATAACGAGACAGTAGCTAAAGTACGTGGAATTGGCCCCTTAGCATATAAGAGTCCAGACGATTTAACACCTTGGCCGGAAGGCAATTGGTGTAATGTTGGCGATTTAGTTCGCACCATCAAGTACGGCGGCGATCGATTCGTAGTGCAACCTGAAGATGATGGCGCGGCTGTGGTGTTTATTACACTGCAAGCGCGTGAAGTGATCTCCAAGATCAAATCGTTTGAAGCAGCACAAAAAATGAAAGCGTTTGTTGATTAATAACTTTGTAGAAAGTATGTATGGCAGATAATGATAAAGATGTTCCTATTAAGGAACGGGAAGATGGCACAGTGCTCGCCAAATTGGAGGTCCCAGATGAAGTAGAGGACCAAGAAGAGCCTAGACACAAAAAAGAAGAACACGAAGATAACGAAGACGGCGACCATGAAGAAGATGGCGGCGACGACGAAATGGACGCAGCAGAGACTGACGAAGAACGCGAGTCAATTCGTGAAGCTCGTCGTGAAGAGCGAAGACTCAAAAAAGAGTTAAAGAAACAGCGCGATCTTTCTTCAAAGAATAAGATTAATGCACTTGAGCGTCGAAATGCAGAACTTGCAGAACGCTTAGCTAAGGTTGAAAACACAGCATCATCTTACGAGTTTGCACAACTAGACAAGGCTATCGAAGACGAAGCCACTCGTGTTGAGTACGCTAAGATGAAAATGCTTCAAGCAGCTCAAGCTAATGATGCAGTAAGTCAAATGGAATACTTAGAACAGTTAACAGACGCTAAACAACGTCTTAACCAAGCTCAGCATTACAAAAAACAGCAAGTGGACCAAGCACAGTCACCAAAACAGAATGTGCCAAACCCAATCGCAACAGAAGTTCAACAAAATGCCACAAAATGGCTTAAAAAGAACTCTTGGTATGATCCACAAGCTAGAGATACAGATAGTAGAATTGCCAAAGTAGTTGACCAAGAGCTCGTAACCGATGGTTGGGATCCAAGTGATCCTGAGTATTGGGAGGAGCTAGATAATCGTTTGCAGTCCCGTTTACCACACCGCTACACCAGTAAAGGTAGTAAAGAAGGTAGGCGCTCTTCAGGCCCAACAGCCTCAAGCAGATCATCTAATGCAACAGCGCAAAAGCCTGGCACAATCACATTAAGCCGTGAACGTGTACAAGCAATTAAAGACGCAGGCGCATGGGATAATACAGAAAAACGAAACAAAATGATCCGAGCTTATGCTTCGTATGATCGTCAAAATAAAGGTTAATTAAAATGGCAACGAACCCAAGAATTAAACGTGACTTAGAAGACCGTCTTTTAGACCGAGTCGAAGAAACGAAAGAACGGATCGCTAATGACGATCCAGAAACATTATCCAAGAAGGAGCGTGTAGCTGCGTTTCGTGATAAGTGGCAAAACTCGGCTTTGCCGGATTTGCCAAACGGAGTCCTTCCCGGATTCCACTTGTGCTGGTTATCAACAACCAACACGTATGACAGTATCGACAAACGCATAGCGTTGGGTTATGAACCAGTTAAAGCCTCGGATTTAGGTAAAGGCTTTGAAGGACTAGGTAAAATGAGCTCGGGCAAGTTTGAAGGCTGTATTAGTTGTAATGAAATGGTTCTCTTCAAGTTACCAGAAGAAATCTATCAAGAAGTGATGAAAATGTTGCATCTTGAGGATCCCCTCGAGCATCAACGTAATATTACCGCAAACGTTCGGAGCTCTGCTCAAGAAGGTAAAGGTGGTAGATCAATTCTTGAAGGTGGTATTTTGGAAATGGAAAAGGAAGCCGCAAAAGCAAACGCTAATGTTCGCTTTTAATATCAATCTTCAAAAATAACAAAGGAAAATAAATGTCTTCAACATTTCAACCCTTTGGTCTGAAGCCTGCGTATCACCCAAGTGGTTTAGATCGTGCAGTACCGTTCGCCGGTACTAACAGCTATGTCACTGGTGTTTCAGGTTACAGTGCTCCTTACAGTTTGAGTTCTGGCCAGTCTTTCTGGCAGTATCAACCTTTAGCGATTACTTCTTCTGGCCAATTGACTATCGCCAACCAAACCGCATCAAGCGGTAAAGTTTATGGCGTATTTGACGGCGTAGAGTACACCAACTCTGACGGTCGTCGTTCAGTAGCTAAATATGCTTCTAAATTGACACTTGATGCTTCTACAAATATCGTTTTCTGGATCTTCGCTGACCCAGCAATCGTATACGAAGCTCAAATCAACGGCTCAGCAACAGCTTCTGCCATCGGTACTGAATACAATTTCGACACAACAACTAACTATACTACTGCTGATGGCTATGCTATCGGTAACGGTGGTGCTGGTTTCTCTACTACTGCATTGCTTGCAACTGCTGTTGGTAGTACAAACCAAGGTCAAGTTCGCGTAGTTGGATTGGGACGTGAAGTAGCATACCCAGCTGGTAATACCAATGCTTGGGGCGATGCCTACACAATCGTTCAGGTTCAGATCTGCAACAACCAGTTCGCCGCTCCGTCGACGTCCGTTTAATTAATACGAAAGGATAAGCAATGGCAACCCCAATGCGTAGTACCGACTTTCGTGCGGTAGTCGAACCGATTATCAACGAAGTCTTTGATGGCGTTTATGAACAACGCGCCGACGAGTGGAAGGGATTTGTAGAAGAGATCCAAGGTATTCCACGTAACTACCACGAAGAAGTAATGCTTTATGGTATGAACGCAGCTCCTGCAATGCCTGACGGCACTCCAGTTAGCTACGATCAAGGTGGTACTTTGTACATCACCCGTTTCATCTACCAAATCTATGGCTTGGCATACGCCTTGACCAAAGTTTTGATGGAAGACGGCGATCACATCCGTATCGGCTCAACTTTCGCTAAACACTTGGCGCAGTCAATGATTGAAACTAAAGAAACATTATGTGCAAACATTTTGAACTTTGCTTTCACTCCTGGCTACATCGGTGGCGATGGCGTAACTTTGATCAACGCTGCTCACCCAATCGCTAACGGCGGTTCTTACTCTAACCAGTTATCTACAGCTGCTTCTTTGAGCCAAACTTCTGTTGAACAGATGTTGATTCAAATTCGCTCTGCTGTTGACAACAACGGTAAGCGTATTCGTCTGAAAGCTGAACAGTTAGTAGTTCCACCTGCACTCGAGTTCCAATCAGAAGTAATTCTGAAGTCTGTTCTCCGTTCAGGAACTGCTGACAACGATTTGAACCCAATCAAATCAACAGGCATGTTGCCTAAAGGCACACACGTGGTTACACGTTTGTCCTCTAGCAAAGCCTGGTGGGTTCAGACTGATGCTGAAAATGGTCTCATGCTCGTTAACCGCCGTAACATGGAGAAATCCATGGAAGGCGATTTCGAAACTGATTCTATGCGTTATAAGGCCACTGAGCGTTATGCTACAGGTTGGCACGATGCGCGTAACATTTTTGGAACAGCTGGTTTGTAATAAAACCACTAGCAATAACAAAAAAGCCACCCACAAGGTGGCTTTTTTGCATTTTAGGGCGGAATTAGTCTGTTTTTTGCATTAGTAGGTATAGGAAGAATCATCCCATTCTGACCACCGAACTTCCCGGTGAGACGACTCAGAGACAGCTTGGGATACCCACTGAGATTAAGGAAATATCATGTCATCAACATTTACAACTCCATTACGCATTTTTAAGCGTAACAACCCAACAAACAACGGCGTAATCGCTCCAGATAACACTGGTGCAGCTCGCTGCTCACAACAGAGCTTTATTGCTCCTGTTGCTGCCACAACCTCTGGCGCTGTAGTTCTTCCAACTTATGATATCGGTTCAACAACTGCTACTCCATTTGTGTTGCCAGCCGGTTCCATCATTGAAAACGTTAAGTTTTATGAAACAACTATCCCTTCAGCTTTGACTGGTGGTGTAGTTACTGTTAATTTGCTCGTAACTAACCCATCAACTGGCGCTGTTACAACTACAGCTATTGGCACAATTACTCCAACAGCAACTAACGGTGGTGTTATCTCTATTGCTTTTGCTACTACTGCAGCTGCTACAGCTCTGTTAGCTAACATTGGTCCTTTGGATGCAACATTGCAATTTAGCCAAGCTACTGTTAGTGCTTTAACTGGTTCTTTAGCCGGCACATTCACTGCTGAGTACACAGCCCGTAACACTGACGGTTCTACAACTGCATACGGTTCTGGCTACACAAACTCGTAATTAATTGCCTAGGGGGCTACGGCCCCCTACTTCAACATTAAAGGAAATTAATTATGTCTAATTTAGTAACAAACCTTCAAGCAACACCATACGCAATTGAGTCGGTAACTAAAGTCGGGGCCTATGAGCCTTTTGACCTTCAAGTTGCTCGTACTCAAATTATGGGCCACAGCACCGTAAATATTTATGGTTACCAAACCTCTGTAACAACATCAGTTATTCCTTTATGGGAAAACGCAACGACTTATACATACCCAAGTTCTGCTATTACTATGAATTTAGCAGGTACTTCTGGTGATACTGCTAAAATTACCATTGTTGGATTAGATGCAAATTATTTGCAAATATCTGAAACACTAACATTAAGCGGCGCGACTGCTGTACCAACAGTAAACAAATATTTCCGAATTAATAGCATGTTTGTAACTTCTGGTAGCGCATCAAACCCATCTGGTGCAGTTACATTAAAAGATGTAACAAATACTACAACATACGCACAGATTAATACTGGTATTGGTAGAACCCAAATGGCTATTTACACTGTACCAGCTGGCTATACTTTGTATTTAAGTCGAGTTAACGCGTATACTTCGTTCAATGGCAACAATGCCAACTATGTAACGTACAGAAATCAAAGCGTCTCTTCATCTGGTGTAGTGTCCGTAACACAACAATCTCCGTTTACCCAGTTCTATGCAGCACAGCGTGTAATGCCCCGTCCTTTTACTGAAAAAACAGATCTTCAAATTCAATTTTCGACAAGTACTGGTACAGCTGCTATTAGTGTTGCAGTTGAATGTTTCTTGATTCAAAACGACGGCCAAGCACTACCTTCAGCTCTATAAGGCAGTTAAATGCCTGTCTACATTGACACCCGTGGTAACTCTGTCCTATCTGTAGCGGTCTGTGACCGCTGCAATAGGAAGTTTGGCTACACAGAACTTATGCCCGACCCCAATTTTCCGGGGATGCGGGTGTGTAAGGACGACCTAGATAACTTTGACCCCTGGCGTCTTCCAGCACTACAAACTGAAAACATTGCTCTTCGCTTTCCCCGCCCCGATGTAGACATTGCTACCGGCCCAATCGGCGGCAATCAAATTATGACAGAGAACGGTTTTACTAACGATAACTCTATGTTTATTGAGGGCACCAATGGCACATACGCCAATAATACTGGTGATCTAAACAAAAATAGTAACATTGTTCCATCACCAATGACGCTTAACCCATACATTTACAATGTTACTCCAAACATTGGTTCAAAAGTTGGGGGGACTTCAGTAGTCATCACAGGCGCAAACTTTACGGATGTTTTTACTATAAAATTTGGTGGTACTGTCGCGATATTTACTTTAGTTAATTCCACAGAAATTACAGCAATTGTTCCTGCACATCCTGTTACTGGTCTAGTTGACGTAACAGCAATGTCCCCATTTGGAAACGGCATCTCTCACGGCGCCTTTACTTACACAGCATAATACATGGCCGATCAGTCAATAACACAGTTACCAATTGCTACCCCGCTAACGGGTGACGAGCAGGTACCCATTGTACAACGTGGTGTAACAAAACAGGCGTCTGTTTCGCAGATCGCTAATGCTGCCTCGCCGGGTAAACTGATCACAAACATCGTTTACAATCCATCAAACGGTGATTTAATTATTTATTACAGCGACGGCTCAACAGAAGTCGTCGGCCCAGTATCCGGCTGGTCTGGTTATAGTGGTTTTTCTGGCATCTCAGGATATAGTGGTAAATCGGGCTACAGTGGTTCGGGTATCTCAGGCTACAGCGGCTTTTCCGGTATCTCAGGCTACAACGGCTTTTCTGGTGTCTCAGGCTACAGCGGCTTTTCTGGTGTCTCAGGCTATAGCGGCTTTTCTGGTTTTAGTGGAGCTTCAGGGCTAAGCGGTTTTTCTGGAATTTCAGGCTATTCTGGGTTTAGTGGTATTTCTGGATATTCTGGATACTCAGGTTTTTCTGGGGTTTCTGGATATTCTGGCTATTCAGGTTTTAGTGGCTTTTCCGGAATATCTGGCTATAGCGGCCAATCTGGAATATCTGGCTTTTCCGGAATATCTGGCTACAGCGGTTTTAGCGGAATATCTGGCTACAGTGGTTTTAGCGGAATATCTGGCTACAGTGGTTCTGGCTTATCTGGTTATAGCGGTTTTAGCGGTATTTCTGGATACAGCGGTTTTAGCGGTTTTTCTGGTTGGTCCGGTATCTCCGGTTGGTCTGGATATTCAGGATACAGCGGAATTTCTGGTTGGTCTGGAATAAGTGGCTTTAGCGGCTATAGTGGCTACAGCGGTTGGTCGGGGATAAGTGGCTACAGTGGTTCTGGCTTATCTGGATATAGTGGCATATCTGGATACAGTGGTATAAGCGGCTATAGCGGCCTATCAGGCTCCAGTGGAACATCGGGCTATAGTGGGTATTCCGGATCGGGTATAAGCGGCTACAGCGGCTTCTCTGGAGCTCCGGGAACCTCAATTAATATTAAAGGATCTGTAGCTACCCCTGCAGATCTACCATTGGTAGGAAATCTACCAAACGACGCATATATTGTAGACTCTAACGGCGATCTGTACGTATGGACTGGATTAGTTTGGAACAACGTTGGCGAAATAGTTGGCCCAACAGGCGCAAGCGGATTTAGCGGCTTTTCTGGTTATAGTGGCACGTCTGGTTACAGTGGCGTATCTGGTTTTAGTGGCATTTCTGGATACAGCGGATCCGGCATCTCTGGATATAGTGGATCTGGTATTTCTGGCTACAGTGGTTTTTCTGGTATCTCTGGCTGGTCTGGATTTTCTGGATACAGCGGTATCTCGGGATGGTCTGGAATAAGCGGCTATAGTGGCTTTTCTGGTATTTCTGGTTGGTCTGGTATCTCCGGATATTCTGGGTACAGCGGCCAAAACGGTACAACTGGTGCATCAGGATATAGTGGATTTAGTGGATATAGCGGTCAAAATGGTTCAACAGGCGTCTCTGGTTACAGCGGGTACAGCGGTATAAATGGCGCCACTGGTGCAACAGGTACATCAGGTTACAGCGGATACAGTGGCCAAAATGGTGCAACAGGAACATCTGGCTTCTCTGGCTACAGCGGTAGCAACGGATCAACAGGAACTTCTGGCTATTCTGGATACTCAGGATTCAGCGGCATTAATGGCTCAACTGGCGCAACGGGCACATCCGGTTATTCTGGTTACAGCGGAACAAATGGTACTAATGGCGCATCTGGCTTCTCTGGATATAGTGGAACAAACGGTTCTAATGGTACATCTGGCTTCTCTGGATATAGTGGAACAAACGGTTCTAATGGTACATCTGGCTTCTCTGGCTACAGCGGTAGCAACGGATCAACAGGAACTTCTGGCTATTCTGGATACTCAGGATTCAGCGGCATTAATGGCTCAACTGGCGCAACGGGCACATCCGGTTATTCTGGATATAGTGGCGCAACTGGCCCAACAGTGTATCCGGGGGCTGGCGTTGCCGTATCAACAGGTTCGGCATGGACAACCTCACTCGGGTATTCTGCATCTAGTGGTGCAAATACATTAGTTCAACGCGATGCAAGCGGCTATGTATTTAATAGTTATTTTAATACAAGTAGCGGCGGTGCAGAAAGAAACGCATCTGGCATGGGTTATTTTGCTGGATTTAATTCTAGCGATTACTACATTCGTAGTTACACCCCGGCGGCAGTAGCCGCAGCTATTAGCGGTCAGACAATGAATATTGCTGGCTCATCTACTTCATGCTCTGGTAATTCCGCAACAGTATCGTCTATTACTGGCAACACTGGTTTAATGGTTGATAGGCTAACTCCAACTGCTTCTATTGATGGTTTAACTACTGGAAATTTTAGAAGCACATACTTTGGCACAACAACAAATGCCGCCGCAATAGCGACTACTAGATGGAACAGTACACCAGCGCCATTTTCTGGTTTGGGTTCATACGGAACTTCTATTGGCTGGGGGGCATCCGATACTCAAGGTTTTATTGCTGTTAACTATTCAAGTGCAGGAGCAAAAATTGGCGGTGGAAATGGAAACAATATAAATTGGACTGCTGATTTAATAACATCTGCAAACATTGGTTCACAGTCTGTAAACTATGCAACAGCAGCTTCTTATGCGGCATATCTAACAGGCGCACCAGCGTACACCAATAATTCCGATGGATGGTGGCGTTCTAATGGCGTTGCTGGACTTTATTTTGCTTCTTATGGCCGCGGTGTGCAGCCACCCGATGGAAATGTGAGTTATGGTAGTGCTTGTGTATATGGTCCCGGCTTAAATGGCTGGCAGGGTTGGTCTGTAAATACAAATAATAACTGTATTTTTATGTCCAATGGCGGTACGCACGGTTTTTATAGTCCAGCGGGCGGTATTTGGCTGATGAATATGGATACCAGCGGCAACACTACATTTAACGGAAACGTTACCGCTTATTCTGATTTACGATTAAAAGAAAACGTCCGTGAAATTGACAATGTTGTTGAGCGTCGTGACACCTTAGCAGCAGGCGCAATTAAGTATGAACGAGATGGGCGCACACGAATTGGT
>Ga0208387_1000055_pt1 | contig 41025 bp, 51 predicted proteins | sample CryBogCBH27Jul09_FD_184611 | JGI IMG/M metagenome (GOLD analysis project Ga0208387, IMG submission 184611) | Freshwater microbial communities from Crystal Bog, Wisconsin, USA - CBH27Jul09 (SPAdes) | ecosystem: Environmental > Aquatic > Freshwater > Lake | place: Crystal Bog, Wisconsin, USA...
TTCCGTCGGCACGACGCTGGGCTTCGTCACGGAACCAGTCGTCCTTCGTGTACTTGAAGTAGAGGTTCGACTTCTTGTCCACTGGGATGACAGGGAAAACCGTGTCCGCAATGAAGTTGTTGGTGTTCTGCAAATAGGCAACCGAGATGTTGGTCAAGATTGCGTCAATGTGAACCTGTGAAACTGATGGCTGTGGCATATTTCAGTAGTCCTTTCTGACTATGCGCCACGAGCAGCGTTGTGGAACGCTGCCGCTACGGTGATAAGGTCGCCAGAGACACCAGCCGTAAGGGCGGTTCCAATGACGAACTGTGCTGATACAGCGGTTGCCGCCGAAGGGGCGGTTGCTGGGAAGGTGTAGGCAGTCGCACGACCCGAAGCGTCAATGGTCAAAGGCTGTCCGGGCAGGATAGTTCCGCCTGCGACCATCTTTGTGACACCCGAAACGGTGACTTCTGCTTCCGAGATACCTTCAATGTTGCCGTTAGCGTCGTACCAAACGTAAGGCTGGTTCTGCAAGATGCCGATTGGGCGTTGCGTAGAAGCCGTGACGCTGGCAGAGGTGCTGAGCGACTCGTTGGCGGCCGTCACGACACGAACGATAGCGTTCGTAGCGGTAGGCGTACCAGCGGCAGCGGTGGTGGCAAGGTTCGCAGTGAAAGTCCAAGCCGAAGCCGAACCACCAGTTGCGGTGACGTACAACTGACCGTTGTAGCCAGAAGGCAGCGCACCCTCAACGTTCACAACCTGACCAACCAAAATGGGGTTGGCGGTGGCGGTGACGGTCGTAGGCAGGGTGTAAGTACCCGTCGTAAGACCAGAGGCAGAGGCGATGGTGGCAGGGGTGAACACCAGAGGGTTCTGGGTGTTGCCCGTGGTCAAGACCTGTGCGGTAAATGGAATGCCCACTGCGACACGCTGACCGGCAACGGCGGAAACACCCGACACGTCTGGGACAAGCGAAATCTTGAGAGCGTATGGATTCTGTTCAAAAGCCATGATTAACGACCCTTCTCATTCAGGTAAGCGGTGTAGAGGTCAGGGTTTGACTGGGCGACCGACATCAGAGCCGACTCGAACGATGGGGCAGTGCCAGAGGCAACAGCGGCCTTAGCAAGCGATTCCATCTTTGAGAAAGCGTCGTCAGCGGGAACGTGTGCGTCAGTTCCGACTTCGGTAAAGACCACGTTGGCTTCCAACAGCGAGTTTGCGCTGTCAAGAGCCTTGACGATTTCACCAGCCAGCGTTCCATCCGTCTCTGAGAGACGACGAAGCGCAGGGCCAACAATCGTTGGGTCAATGGAAAGGTGCGACCACTCAGCAGCCTTCAGAACAGCGGCCTCGTCAGCACGAGCGTTGCGCTCGGACTCAAGGGCGGCCTCTGAAGCGGCAGCCTTACGAAGAGCCAACTCAGCGTTAGCCTTGCTGTCATCCAACATCTTGCGGATAGCAGCGGGCATAGCCTTGATGATTTCTTCGTCAGTAGCCTCACCGGGGATTACAACGACTTCAGTAGCGTCGCTCATAATTGTGTCCTCCTGTGGACTTTGGTATTTCACTACGTCGTTTGACGTAATGGTTGGTACAGCAGATTCGCCTTCAACGGGCGTTTCGTTGACGATTTCTGGTTCCACCTCAACGTCGATTTCGTCGCTCTTGGCAACAATGTCGGAGGCTGGGATTTCACCAGAGTTTCGCAGTTCGTCAAGAACGGCGGTCAGTTCAGAATCGTTGTCGGCAGACTTCATGATTACCCAGCCTTCAGTAAGGTGCGCAGGGTGGTCAACACCCGACGTTTCCTTAATGCTGAGTTTCACTAACTTGCGAGCCACGAAATTCCTAATCGACTTTGCCTACGCAAAATGCATAGGTCTTGACGGTTAGAAATCTAGAGGGTTATTTTTATTTGTCAATAGTTGAAACTATTGGGGGCTAAAACGGGTATTCGTCAGCCTTAGTGAACAGGGGGCAGATGCTCTTGAATGAACACCAGTTCTCGCACAGATTGTTCTTGATGGGTGGGAAATACCCAGCCTCAAACCAGTTCTCAATCTTGTTCCACGCCTCACGGACACGCTTTTCAGCGTAGATAACGTCGTCGTCTGTCACGTCTAAAGTGAGGGTCTTTCCAAACTGGACGTAGAGCAGGCGGATTTTGGTCGGGCGTTCACCTAAGTGCTTCTCGCACAGGTAGGCGTAAATCTTGGCTGGCAGGGTTGCCGAAGCCTTGTAGCGGTCTTGTGGCACTTTGCCGGTCTTGTAGTCCACGATAACCAACGAGCCGTCAGGGTCACGGTCTAGGCGGTCAAGGATGCCACGCAAGGTGAAACCGCCCATATCGGTATCCACTTGGATTTCGATTCCCTCTGTGGTGACCTCTGTGGGGTTTTCCATCGTGAAATAGGTGCGTATGTATTTGGCTAAATCAGCGACGAGCGAGGCACGACCAGCCGTGTCCAGTTCCATTTCGGCGCAGATTTCGTCGCTCAACAGGTCGGGCAACAACTCACGCATAATGTCCATAGTCAGTTCTATGGTGCGCTCTTGTGGTGATTCAACCGTGCGCAGAAACATCTCTTCCAAAATGGCGTGGAACACCGTTCCCCGATACGTCGCCATTTTCTTGCGTTCTGGTAGTCGCTCAATAGTCGTGTATTGGTATTGGCGAGGGCAAGTCTCAATCTGATTTACCCGACTAGGTGATACGCCATAGGGCTTTTCGCCTAGATACACAGGTTGAGAGGTCACCTACCTACCTTACTCGGTAGGTGTGACGTGTATCAAGCACCTACCGCCGTTTTGTCGGGCAAGGCGAGCAAGGTGCTGATGAACGCACTTGCCTTACGCTTGTCTGCGAGCGCACCCTCAACCTGTGCCTCAATGTCGGCGGTGATTTGCTTCTTGGCAACCAGCGACTTGATAAAGCCCTTCTGCTTGGCAGAGGCTTCCTCAACGCTTGACGTGGTGACGGCAACCGTAGGGGTAGCCGACTTCTTAGGGAAATTCTGGTGGGTCTTGATTTCCCAACTCACCTCGCTCATCAGCACACGCTCACCGTTGTTGATTCGGGTCATAAGTGCGTCACGACGCTCAATGAACTTAGCGAGGCTGTAGTAGCAAACGGTTGCGCCGAGCGATGCGAGGCGAACGTAAGGCTCGTTCTGGTCTACGTCCTGACGATTACGCAGGTAGCGAGCCAACGAGGTGTCGCCACTAGCGAGGGTCGTCGTCTTGATTTCGGTCTGCTTGATAAGGCTACGCAAGAAACCAATCTGCTTGTCGGTCGCATACTTGACTTCGTATGCCCTGTTCGCAAGGGCTTCAGCCTCACGCTTGTGTTCCCAGAACTCGTCGCAACCGCCACGGTCACAGAAACCATTGGCTTCCCCGTGCTGGCAGTAGCCGTAGCGTGGGTTGCCATACTCGTCAAAGACGCGGTCTGCACTCATAATCATTTACCTCTCTCTATCCGTTATTTCCTTACCTAACCACTATACAGTATGCCTGTGACAAATGCAAGTATTCCTCAATCACCTTGTATTTATTGGGGTTCCAAAGTTTCTCAAAAACTTTGTGGGATAACTTGACATTGTGACTAAACACCTGTATAGTTGTTTATGTAGTAACCGCAGTCGCCTGATGTAAAGACCCCACGAGGAAGTGGTCGTCGGGGGCTGGGGGTGTGGTAAGGCAGTATCCGATTACAAAACAGACTGAAAGTTGCACTGCGTAAGTGGTGTAGCAAGCCTTGACGGTGGCACTCGTAGGGGTGTCAAGCAAGTCGGGAAGTTGGAAGCGAAGCGGTTAGCCCTAAGAAACGGGAAGTCCGATAAGTAGTCCGGCGAGGTGAACGCCCCTGACTTCGGTTGGGGGCGTTTGTCTTTATGCCTTAGCAAACTGACGGTTCAGCAAGTTCGCAAGTCGCTTGGCACGACGCTCGCTACGAACCTGAACGCTGAAGTCGTAGAACGGAACGCCTATGCCAACACCAACGCTGTCGTAGCGATAGAAACGCAACTCGGTGTGGTCGGCATAGTTCCAAATGACAAACTTGTAGTTGCCACTGCGAGCCTCTAACTCGCCCATTGGCATCGTCTGCCACCTCAATCTACGCAACTGCTGATTCCTCTGCGTATTGAACAAGGTTCGTAAAGGGTTCCAGTTGGCTCACACGCTCTAGGTGCTGGATGTGCTTGCCTGCCGTTTCCAACGCATCGGTCAAACGCTCAATGTCTTGCTTCTGGCTCAGAACGAGGCTAATGAGGTGTCCGATATCGCCCGCCTCATAAACGTCCTCTGATGCTGAACGCCATACACGGTCAATGAACTGGTCTAATGTTTCTGCCACGTCACTCCTAACGGTGGTTTATTACCCATAGCATAGCATACCCCTGTGGATAACCTGTGCTATTGAACGAAGCGCAACCACGTTTTCGGGTTTTCGGGGTCGGGGTGAAACTCTTTGGCTGTCTCAAACTGGCAGAGAACGCACTTGACTTTCACCTCGCCGTTCTGTGGCACGGGGTCTTTCACACGCCAATCGTGTTCGCAAATGTCGGGTGAAAACCCCGCCTTGACCCGAATGGTACGAAATCCCGGCCCTCGCACAATCTTGCCCTGCTTTTCCAAATTGCGTATTACGTCTAGACACGTTGAGGTTGAGTTCATCCCGAATGCTGTTGCTATCGCTCGCAGGCTCGGCCCATAGCCCAACTCTCGCCAGTGCCATTGGATGTAGCGACAGATATCGTCGCCACTACGGTTAGTGAAATTGTCGCCCACGACAGACACGGCTATCGCTTGTATTCCTCTGGGATTTCACCTATCCACGCCGTTCCGTCATACTTAGCCGTAACGGGGAAACGAGAACCACAAGCAAAGCAAAGAACCCACGTCTTTGTGTTCGTAATGATTTGCCACTTATGCGAACAATCAGCCTTACTTACCATTTTTCCAAAACTTCCACGTCACCTTTTCAGGCTTCTGCCTAGTGAAATACAGTTCGTCACGCCAGTTAGCCCAACGGTTCTTGGCGTTGTCCCGTCGGATTTCCCGTCGGATTTGCTTTTTACTAGAAGAGTGTGGCACTTGCCCCTACCTTGTCCTTTGCCCATGTGACACGAGCGTCAATAATCGCCCAATAATCAGCGGTTAGTTCACAGCCCACCCAATCGCAACCTTCCAAAATGGCAGCGACAGCGGTTGTTCCTGAACCCAAGAAAGGGTCGAGGACTTTTCCACCAGAGGGTGTGACCAGTCTAATCAAGTATTGCATCAGGGCTACTGGCTTGACCGTTGGATGGAAGTTCTTTTCCACCGCAGGTGCGTCGGGGTCTTTACCCTCGCCAACGCCTGCGCCGTAGCGGTGAACAGCACGACCGTCTAACTTGCCCAGACCAGCGTTCTTGTCGCTCTTGCTGGCTTTCGCCATATAGACGAACGGTGGGAAATCAACCTCGTCGTCATACTGCGTTTGGGTGAAATAACGGCTCGCACCGCCCTTTTCGCTCTTGCGCCCTACGCCCTCGTATGTGGATTTTCCACCACCGAACTCACCAAAACCAGCGGTCGTCGTCTTAGTCCAATGTCCAGCCGTGCGTAATCCGCTTTGCTCGTCAAGCAACTTGACGGGGCAACCGTCTACGCACTCCCAGACCTCTGTGGTGATGTTCTGTCCGACAAAACCGTCGCCCTCGTAGCCATTTACAAATCCCGAACTCGCCTTTGCGCCACCGCCTACGATTTCACTATCCTCACCGACCTTTTGGCACTCTGAGGCGTGAGTGAATAGAGTGTTGGCTGGGAAGCGACCAAGTTCTTTGAGTTTGGCTAAGGCCTCTTGCTGTTCGGGGCTTTCCAATATCCGTGCGTTGTATTCCTCGTCGGTTTCACCATCACGGCGAGTGGATAACTTTGCGATAGGGCGACCCTTTAGGTTGTCAAAGTTTTCGCCAGAGGTTCCTACTCGTGTTGCGTCAATGTTTATTCCACCAACTCCCCACGCCAGAACGTTCCGAGCGACCGTTCCCTCTAAAGGCTTACGGGCAACAATGATTGGTTCGTGTGAGGGTTTGAGTGCTGTTCCCCAGCCCATCCACTTCTTAGCCTCGTCGGTGGTCGGTTCCAAATCAAGCGAGCCGTGCGACTGATAATCGGTTGGGCGATTACCTTGTTCGGCGTTGGCGGTAATCATATTGTTTGTTCCGCCCTGCACCTCACGGATTTCACCATTGAGTTTGTGAAAGTCGTTCCACGACGCAGACCCGTTCAGCAGAGTTCCCTCAATGCCTTTGGCGACGTTATACGATTTCGGAAATCCTGAACCATAAGTCCAATGAATACTGTCTCGCACCTCAAATCCAGCATCCTCAATCGCTACCGCAATACGGTGGTATGTCCTAGTGCCACCAAAAGCGAGCAAATGCCCACCCGGTTTCAGCACACGCAGACACTCTTGCCAAACGGCGACGTTATAAGCGATACCAGAGGCATCCCAAGATTTCCCCATAAAGCCCAACTCATACGGGGGGTCTGTGACGACGCTATCGACACTGTTGTCGGGCAACGTCTTTAGGGTTTCAAGGCAATCACCTTGTAAAAGCATTAGAACAACCTATTCTGCGTGTTTTCGTCACGCTGTTTTTTAGCCCACTCAACTCGTGCTTCAATGATTTCCCAGTAGTCGGGAGTGATTTCACTACCCACCCATTCGCAATTTTCCAAAATGGCGGCTACAGCCGTTGTGCCAGAACCGAGAAACGGGTCTAGCACTACACCGTTTGGAGGCGTTACAAGGCGGATTAGGTGGCGCATAAGCGACGTGGGCTTGACGGTGGGATGGAAGTTGCTCTGCTTGGCAACACCCTTTTCAGCAAAGGTTCCCATACCCGTTTCTGTGCGTTCATCAGGGCGACGTTCCACCATGCCTTCTAGTCCAGCGTTTCGGTCTGCCTTGCTTGCCTTTGCCTGATAGATAAATGGTGGAAAGTCTATGTCATCGTCGTATTCGGTTTGGGTAAAGAAACGGGAGGCTGAACCGCCGTCGGCGTGATGTGTGGAAAGACGGTCATGGTGTTTTTCTGCCCCGTACAAACCCACGCTTTTGCTTTGCTGAACATAGGGACTGGGCGACTTGCTCTCTGGGAAAAGGTTGGCTGGGCAGCCTTCGGCGCAGTTCCAAATGGTGCTTTCTACGCTTGATTCTGTCTTTTCGTAGTCGGGGTTTTTCACCTGACCAAAACCCGACCACTCCTCAATTTTGTTTATGGCTACGGTTTCGCTCTTTGTGCCTACCTGTCGGCAGAGGGGCGAGTGGGTGATAATTGTGTTGGCAGGCCAGCGACCGACAACTTCGCTTTCACCTAATTTGGCTATCGGTGCGCCATTGCCGAAATTATTGCCGTGTTGGTTGCTGAAATCGTTGATGTTGTTCTTGCGAACTTCGTTTCCAACCCGTGTGCCGTCAATGTTCAGCGCACCCGTTCCCCATTTCACTACGTTCTTGGCGACGGTCTTTTCGCTTAGGGGCTTGCGAGCGACGACAATGGGTTCGTGGCTGGGCTTTAGGGCTGTTCCCCAGCCTTGCCAGCGTTGGGCTTCGGGGGTGGCAGGGGCGGTGATGTTTGCTGTTGCCGAGCCACCCATACTGTCCGAGAAGCCAACGGGGGAGTTTGCCGTTTCTGACGGGCGTCTAGCAGCGTATCGGTTTTGACCCACCACTTCACGCTCGGCTCCGGCCGCCTTGTCTATCGCCTTGCTCACGTCCAGCGATTTCGGGAAGCCGGAGCCGTATGTCCAGTGGATACTGTCTCTAATCTCAAATCCAGCGTCCTCAATGGCAACTGCTATGCGGTGATACGTTCGTGTTCCGCCAAAGGCAAGTAAGTGACCGCCCGGTTTCAGCACCCGTAGGCATTCCAACCAGACCTCTACGTTGTAAGCAATGCCCGTGCTATCCCACGACTTCCCCATAAATCCAAGTTCGTATGGGGGGTCGGTCACAATGCTGTCGACCGAGTTGTCGGGCAGGGATTTCAGCGTGACGAGACAGTCGCCTTTGAGCAACATTAGAACAACGCCTCTTGCGTGGTCGTAGGCGTTTCCACCTGCGTTTGCGCCCATTCGGTGCGCCCCTCAATGATGCCCCAATAGTCCTCTGTGAGTTCGCAACCGACCCATTGGCAGTTTTCCAGCACCGCAGCAACGGCTGTCGTTCCGCTTCCCAAGAACGGGTCAAGAACCAGACCGCCTTGTGGTGTTACCAGACGAACCAAATGACGCATAAGGCTTACGGGCTTTACTGTCGGGTGAAAGTTCTTTGCTGGGGCTTTGATGGAGCCGAACTTGTCGCCTGCCTCAGTTAGACCACCGCCACCAACGGTTTGCTTGGTTTCCAAATCACCTAGTCCAGCGTTGCGCTCACGGGTAGAGGCTTTGGCTTGGTAGATAAACGGGGGAAAGTCAATGTCGTCGTAGCCCGTGTTGGTGAAATAGCGTGACGCACCGCCACTGTCGCCCATTGTGCGTGCTTGATTTGGCTTGTCTTTGTGAGTTCCGCCTGCGCCGAACGCCCCGATTTCACTACGCCCACGAACCGCAGGGAACACGCCACCGGGTCGGATACCGCTTTGCTCGTCTAGGTCAAGAACAGGACAGCCCTCAACGCACTCCCACACGTCGCTTTGGATTTCCGTCGGCGTGGTAATGGCACGGTTGGTTCCCCAGCCGTCGGCTTGCTTCTCCGTAGTGAAATCTGTGTTGGTCGCCATTTGTTTGGTGCGGGTTCCAATTTGGACACACTCAGGCGAGTGGGTCAAGATGGTGTTCGCAGGCCAACGACCGACAACTTCGCTTTCACCTAACTTGGCAATAGGTTCGCCGTTTCCCCATTGGTTGCCGTGTTGGTTGCTGAAATCGTTGATGTTGTTCTTGCGAACTTCGTTTCCAACCCGTGTGCCGTCGATGTTCAGTGCGCCCGTGCCGTAGGTCAGAACATTGTTCGCCACCGTTCCAATAACAGGCTTTCTAGCAACAACTACAGGCTCGTGCGACGGTTTTAGGGCAGTTCCCCAGCCTTGCCACTTCTTTGCTTCGTCAGTGGCAGGGGCGGTGATGTCCCATGTTTGGTATTCAGTTTCACCACCGACTGAAGGCAGCGCCGATTTGCCAGTGGTGCTTCGAGCCTTAGTATCGCTTCCCACCACTTCACGGTTCTTGTAGGCAAACCACTCGATGCCCGTGCGCTCTGCCACTAGTCGCTCGATTTCCTCTGGAACTTCGGGGAGCAATGGGCGAAGTAAGTCAAACAGGTCTGCGGTGGCTATTTGCGGTTGGTCGTAGCGAAGATAATGACTACCGACATCAGATTTACCTATTGCCTCATTTATTTGATTGGCATTTAGTCCGGTTGAGCGCATCCATTCCACGAAACGGTGTTGACGCTGGCGGTTCTCGCCCATGCCCTTGTCTATCGCCTTGCTGATGTTCATAGATTTCGGAAAGCCTGAACCGTATGTCCAATGGATGGAATCACGGATTTCAAACCCTGCATCCTCAATGGCGACGGCGATACGGTGATAGGTGCGAGTGCCACCGAACGCCAAAAGGTGTCCGCCGGGTTTCAGCACACGGAAGCATTGTTTCCAAACTTCCACGTTGTAGGCGATACCGCTGGCATCCCAGCCTTTGTTCATAAAGTTTAATTCGTATGGTGGGTCGGTGACGACCGAATCAACTGAGTTGTCTGGTATCAGCAACAGTTGTTCTAGGCAGTTCCCTTTGAGTAAGCCAGTAGTCATGTTTCCACCTTACAAAAAATCTAAGGGGCAATAGTAGACACCGGAATACTTATTCACACCCGTCGCTAGACCACGGGCTGAAACCGTCACGCTTGTAATACCAAATAGCGACCTCAGCCTGCTGTTCTGGCGTTGCGTAAATGGCACTAGAAACAGGAATACCAAGAGCGTTTGCGCCGTATTTCCAAATGTAGGGCAAGAACTGGTAAAGACCCTCTGCGCCCGACGATACGTTCACAGACGTGGGGTGATTACGGCTCTCGGCGTATCGGATACAGGCAAAGGTGTATTGAGCCGACTTTGGCAGTATCCGCATAGGGTCGTCTGCTGATGGCTCGTATGCCGTTGGGTCTGTGTTCCACGTCTGCCACAGGGGTATGCCGACGTTATAGCCTTCACCATAAACGTGAGCCGTAAAGTGTCGCTCTGGCATGGGGTCTGCCACTACTGCTGGCTTCACCACGACTGGCTTTGCCTTGATGGCGTGATGGGTCACAACGACGGACATAACAAATGCCCGTGTTGCCTGAATACTCGCAGTCTTGCGCTGAACAGCATCCGCCTTTGGCGACGTGTTGCTCAACAGTCCTGCGACCGTGATTATGGCTATGAGGGCTATAAGCAACCCTCTAGCCACCGACCTCATCGGCCCCCAATGGTCGGGGAATACAAACTTCTACTTACGTTGATGGATTGCATAGCAACCACCTTTCTTGGGTAGTCACGCCCGAAAGCGTTTATACAAGGTTACACGAAGGTGAAAGCCCAAGTCAAGTATTTAGTTGTTTCCCCTGATGAGAGGTGATTATCGGGGTTGTGGCGGTATGGTTCCCGACTTGACGTATTCAGAACCGCCGTTGTTCCAAAAGTCGTTCCACGAAGGCAACACCTCATTGAGAACAATGTTCTTTTGGTTGTCCGTCAAGTCTTTCATTTTCAGCAGACCGTTGATAGCGTCGTTCGTCCGGCTCACCGTTGCTTGGTCAATGTTGCTCGTTCGTATGACCTTGAACAAATCTTCTGGCGAGGGCGTTCCGTGAAAAGCGTTTCCACCATCAATGCCCAGAACGCTACCGTCTTTCTGAACCATAATGTTTCCACGATTACGGTCGTAATTTCCAGTGACAGTATCCAGCCACCTAATTTGCCCCATGCCTTCACTCATCATTACGGACATACGTTCGGCGTATGGTGATGTAATCGTTGTGTGACCCTCAATGTAGGGGTGTATGGTGTCTTTGTTGCTACCGGCGACGAACGCTGCGTCACGGATAGGTGTTCCAATTGCCTTGCCGATACGGGCTTGTAGAACCTCTGCGTCGGCGTTTTCGGCAGTCTCGTTGTGTTTCACTACACCGATAGAGCCGTCTTTGAGGCGCACCGTGTCAAATCCTTTGTTCAACGCACCGCCCCACTTTTCCCGTCTGGTCAAGGTTTCAGCAACCTCTGTCGACTTTAGACCGACAAACGAACTCTTTGGCGGTTCGACAATTTTAGGGGCTTTCGATTCACGGGGCGGTTTTGGCGTTGTCGTAATGTTTTCACCAGCCCTACGATTACGCCACGCCTCAATGGCATCCATGCCGTTGCCTTGTTCGTACTGGTTGCCGTGAAATTCATGACCCGGAACGTCGCCCTTTTTCACCTCTTGGTCGTCATAAACGGCGTTCAAAAGTTGATAGTGGATTTGGCTCGCTTCGTCAGCATCACCAGACTTTTCGGCTTCTTTTTCTTTTTTCCAAAGGCTCCACCATTTAGTCGCCTTTGTTATTTCACCTTTTGGGGTATCGTCCGCCAGTTCGGGGTTCGGCTCAAAGGCTTCTGACCACTCGCCTGTGGCGTAGTCGTATGCCTTGTCTCCCAGAATCATTGTCGGCCCGTCAAAGCCGTCGGTAAAGCCAACGCCACCCGACCAATCCGTCGGTGCGTTTTCACTAGACACGGCCTTCTGCGTCCAGCCGAGTGCGCTAGCGAGGGCGTTCACTGCGTCGGTCTTGGGCAGTTCTGGCATACGGTATGCACAATACGCCTCAGCAACGGTATCCGCAAGTGACGTGGTTCCGTATTCGGACATACCCCGTTCGGCAATCCACGAGGCGACGGCGGTTCCCTGCAAATCAGCACCGCCAGCACCGTTTTTCATAAGCCAATCCAATGCGCCAGCACGGTCTTTCAGCGTGCCGTCGGGCATACGGAAACTAGAGTTTCGACCCATTTGGTTCCGATAGCCCTGACGTTCAGCACTTGACAGACGTTCCTCATTGAGATGACCGCCGAGACTAGCCAGACCCTTATATACGCTGTCCATAGACAGACCCCGACTAAAGAAATCCGAGTGTCCGAGTTCGTGGGTGACGATTGCCTCTAGAGCCTTGTCTTTGGTGGCAAAGCAGGTATAACTAGCGAATTGGTTGGCGAACGCCGATGGTGAAATAGATTGGTCGTGAGCCTCACGCAACGCCTGTTCCATTGGCGAGTTTCCACCTGTCTTGAAGTTCGACATTGTGCGCTCTAACGCACCATCCACACGGCTCTTAGGCATAATCTCAACGGTGTTCGGGTTCTTGGAACTGACGTAGCCCAGAGCGTTTGAGGTTCCCCTAGTAATGTCTTTCGGGGCGAAGTTGATGGTCTTGCCCGTCGCATACTTGTCTATCGTTTGAAGCATTGTGTGGGCTTCGGGGTCGGATGGTTTCCACGACCCTCTAGTGGAAAATACCGCCGAGTTCCCTGCGTCACTCTTTAGCGTTATACGCCCGTCTGCCTTGCTGACGGTGTGCCAGCCTGCTGGTAAGCCCTTCTCGGCTGTAGAGGGCGTTTGGGGGGCTTTGGGGGCAGGTTGAGGCTTGGGTGCTGTTGCTGGTCGAGGCGCACGAGGAGCCGGTGCTGGCTTTGGGGCAGATGGGGTGCGAGTAGTTGTGGTTCCACCACCATTACGGCGGTTTCGCCATGCCTCAATGTCGCTCATGTCCACCGTGTCAATGTGTTGCGAGAGGTCTTTTACACCAGCCTCGCCCGTAGTCCACTGATTGCCGTGAAACGGGTGTCCGGGGTCGTCGCCTTTGGTGATAACTGATTTGGAAACGTTTGGCTTGTATTCCGTAAAAGAACTGGATTCAGAACGGGCTTGTGCCATTTGGGGGCTATTCCACCACTTAGAGCCGTCATCGGTGAGCATCCCTTGTTCGGGTGTTGCGCCGGGGTTGTTCGCCGCCATGACGTGATACATAGAGGTTGCCAAGCCATTGCCCCGTGCGCTTGGGCTGGTTTCCACCATTTGAATGTGGGGGGTCTTTTCGCCGTCGGCTACGGCATAGTCAAGGTGACCCACAACATTTCCATTAGCGTCGTGAGCCGTTACTTGGTAGTAACTCTGACCACCGCCAACGTCGGTTTGCGTATGCCTAATTGTGTATCCATTTTTTTCACCAGACACTTCGGCAAATGTTCCGCCATCGACGTGTGGCATCGCAGTTGCGTGTAAAACCGTTCCGTCAGACGTGGTTAGGTCGGCGTGGTGATACGTCTTGTTCCCGTATCCAACGCTGGTTCCTGTTTCTGTCCACTGGTTCCCGTGAAACTCGTGCCCTTGAACATCGCCTTTTTGAACCTTGTTCAGTCTTTCCACCACTGACTTAGCCCACGAATAGCCTGCGTCGCCACCCCACGCATACCACGCCACCTTGCCGGGGCTTGGCTCATCCCAGTGAGGTGATTTCTTGTCTGGCTGGTGGCGGTCAAAGTATGCCTTCATCCGTCGGATAGTCACCTCTGAAACGCTTGCCCCACGAGCGAGGTCAGAGGCTCGCTTGCGACCGACAGAGGTGAAACCGGAACCAGCCTTGCCGTCAGCCATCCACTCCAAAGCCTTTTTGGCTGCGTCTTGAACACCCTGCGGTGGCGTGAAAGCGTCTTTCTTTATGGTTTGTGGAAATGCCTTGTCAAAGGTTGCCACCATAGCGTCGGCGTATTCTTTTTCACCGGAACTAAGGGTGGGGTCATTTTGGAAATCGTGAAGTGCGTTGCCCATTTCACTAAGACGGTCTGGTGATATCTTCCATTCCTTCGCCACCGCAGCAAGTTGACGTGGTTGCGCCCAATTTTCATCGTTGAATGCTGATGAATGGTCAATGCCAACAAGACGTGCGGTAGAAATCTTGGCGGCTTCTGAACGCAATAACGGTTCTTTGGGGTCAATGCCGGTGACCATTACGTTTCCACCATGACGGTCTGGGTTAGAAATCAACGTGTCAAACAGGGCTAGTTCGCCCATTTGCTGACGAAACTTCTCCGGTACGTCTTTGGGGCTGGCAGTTGGTGTTTCTGAACCTAAATCAAGCCACGACTGTCCTTCTAAGTGTGGTTGCAGAATGGCATCTGGTCGCCCGTCAATGCGAACGGCATCACGAATTGGAATGTCTAGTGCTTTGCCAACCTTTGCGGCAAGGGCTTCGTTCCACGCTTGACGCTTTGCTGATGGGCCGCCCCAACCGTCATTTTGGAATACCTTGACAATGCCCTTTTCGCCATTACCCAGCGTGACTTTTTCCATCGCCTTTGCCTGTGCGCCACCCTCAAAAGCGTATTTGGTGGAATCTTTTATTTCGGTAGACCCAAGTTTGACAAATTGGTTTCCGTGAAACTCGTGACCTGAAACGTCACCTTTTTTCACTACGCTCTGTTCCACGATTTGTAAATCCGCAGCAAGACTGGCGAGGTTTGCCAGCATATTCTCGTATTTGTCCATCATTTGTAATTGGGCGAAATACGGCTTCGTGGTTTCCAGCAGTGGTTGTATGGCACGAACGTCGTCAGATGTCACACCCTCGTTGTATAGGCTTGCCAGCAGTTCAGGCTTTGGGGGACGAAGGCGGAAGTTGCAGAGAGCGTGGTCAATGCCGACAATGCCGTTTGAGGTGAACATAAGGTTCTTTGGTCGGCGGTCAGAGTTAGCAACAAAGTGGTCAAAGATTTGTAGTTGGATACCTTGTGGGTCGTTTGGAACGTCTTTTCCACCTAAGTCCTTGCCAGACTGCCCAACCACGAACGGCATAATCACACTGTCGGCGTTCTTTGAGGTGAAAAGGCAGTCACGAACGGGTGCGTCAAGAGCCTGTCCTACACGGGCGGCTAAGTATTCTTGGGCGGCTAGTAGTTCAGCAGGATAGTTGCGCCCCGTCTTGTTGCCCACCCAGTCCTTCATTGACTTCTCAATGCCGAACGAGCCATCAGCAAAGCGAACTACGTTGAACCCGTCGTTCTGGTTGCCCTCAAAGTGTTCTGACGACGGCTGGCGACTAACAATATCGGTGTTAGTGAAACCTACGAACCCATTACTTGACATACTTGGGCGTTGAGGTGGCGAGCCACTGCTCGACAGAGGTAGGCGGAGTTGGCTTGGGCAAGAACTGACGACCATTTACCAAACGCCAACGGTTTGCCAATGGGCGTGAGCAAGTAGCGCAGACGTTCTTTTGGCTTGCCCCAGAGGTGAAAGAGCCATTGAACGAGCCGTCGGCGTTGCGACCAATCCACGCTGGCGGCACCTTGACTGTGTTCTGATGCCCAGAGGCGCAAATGGTGGTGAAAACGGCGTTGTAAGGGTCAAAGTGTCCAATACCGCCGGATGAGTGCTGGTTGCCACGAAAGACGTGACCATGAAAGTCGCCTTTGTAGAACTCGGCATATACGCCCTCTGTGCCGAGAAGGCTGTCTCTAGTGAAATCGTTTGCGCTTGCCATTATTGAGCATCCTCGCTAGTCCAGTCCGAGTGTGGTTCAGCACTCGAATCACTTGTGTCGTCGGGAACGAGGTCAGTTCCCGTGGGGTTTGGGTTGTATTCGGGGGTGTGCGTTGATTGCCCCTCACCGAGCCAGCCCCAGTCTTGCGCCCCTTGCTGAAAAGGTGGGTTCTGATACTGCGTTCCGGGGTAGGCAGGAACCGCCCCGTTCGCCTTAGCCATTTCAGCAGGGCTGTGTTGTTCTGTGTTGTTGTCTAGGAAAGAGCAATACTTGGCAAGTTGGTCTTGTGCGTCAGCGTGGGAATTGAGAATGTCGGCGTTTCCACCAGTTTCTCCCTGTGCGGCCTTGCGATACGCATCCGCAGCATCACTGTGCGTAAAAGAGGCACTTTGCCACTTTTCCAAACGGCGAAGTCCGTCGCCCTGTGCTGAAAGAGCCTTTGCCTGTGCGATATATGTCGCAGTTCGGGGGTTGGGCTGATTTGGAAGGTCGCCAGAGAACGGGGCGGACTTCTTTAGACCCATACCCACGATTTCCCTGTCTAGGAAGCGTTGCCCTTCCTCAAGTGCGCCAGCCTCGCTTTGACCGAACATTACGTCGCCAAAGTGCCTGCCATTTTTGCTATCCACAAAGGTCGCTAAGTCGTGGTGATTCCACCCGTTCTTGATAGCGGTTGCCTGAATCAACTTGTCCGCCAACTTGATACGGTCAGCACCTGAAATGCCGTTGGAACGCAGGTAGTTGCCACGCTCGCCCAGATAGCCGTAGCCCTTGCCGATTTCAGCATTAGTCATCTTGTCTAGAACGCCGTGAATATCGGTCTTGTCCGTGACGGCTTCTTTGGGGTCGATTCCAGCACCCTTGAGAGCAGACGTGTATTGATTGCCGTGAAACTCATGCCCCGGCAAATCGCCCTTTTCTACGGGCTTGTGATACGTTCCACCACGACGCTTGTATTCCTGAACGACCCAGCCGTTAGCGACAGCCGACGGATACACGTCAAACTTGCTCTTTGCCTCTGAAATCACCTTGTTGTAGAGGTCTTGGTCATCCGGCTCGCCCTTGCGGTCAGAAATCAACTTTGTGTAGTCAGGCTCGTCTGCCTTAGCGATTTCACCACTTGCCTTGCCTGCTGGCTCGCCAGTGGCATCAATGTGACGAAGTTGGCAAAAACCCTCTGGGTTGTCAATGTGTTGACCGGCAATAGCAACGCAGTCCTCAAAGTCGCCGGGTTGCCCCCAGTTGATTTGTCCATCAGCACCAGCGTTATACCAGTCACGAAGTGCTTGGGGGTTCCCAGCCTTGTGAATAGCAATTTCGTTAGTCATACCGAACTCCATAGTGGTTTATCGGCATTACTTTACTACGGGTTTGGTGAAATCCCCATTAGAAACCTAGAAAGTCCTTGACCTCATCGCCCGTCAAAAGCATAGGCAAGGTGAAAGTATTGCCGTCAGTCCAGTTGTCGGAAAAGTAATCAAATACTTGCTGGTCGCTTTCAGCAGGGTTGCTCTTGCGATAGGCAGATACAAACACTTTTGCCGTGCCAGCGATTTCAGCAATGGTTCCGTTGTTTATAGAGATAAGACCCGTTGAGCCTTCACTCGGCATACCCATTGAGTAGAAGTAGATAATGTTCATCGCAAACATCTTACCAAAGACAAAGCCCCCCATACCTATTTCACTAGGCACAGGGGGCTTGTCTTAGTTTGGAAACTAGGCGGTCTGCGCCAAAGCACGTTCCTCAGCGTCAGCCTTTGCTGATGCGCCAGCGGAAAGGGTGCGCAGGGTGCGAGCGTTCTCTTGGTAGGCGTTGGCTTCGGTGTGTGAAGCGTCGGGGTGACCCTCATCAGCCTTGAGACGCATAACCATCTCATTGCCCTTTTGTGTTCCCTGAGCCTTCATGTAGGACTTGGCGGCGGCACGGTAGTGGTCGGCTGCGGTGCGGTGGTCACCAGCACGGGAAGCAATGTCGCCAGCCTTGACGTGACTGTCGGCTTCCTTGCGCATTTCGGCAGCGTTGGTGTTGTATCGCTTGATGGTGTTCTTCCAACCCTCACGCTCGTGCATCAGGTTTGCGCCAGCCTTTATACCACCCGTCCACTGATTGCCGTTGAACGTGTGTCCGTCCTGTGCGCCCGAACCGGGGCCACCCTTAGCGATGTAGGACAGGAAACCAGCCGACTTCTCAAACTCACGGGTAAGCAGGCTCTCGGTGCTGAACGCCTTAGCCATTGGGGTGCTGTCGTCTGCGCTGGAGTCGTCCTCGTAGTCGCCGTCCTCGTTGCCGGTGACCCACGACTGTGGAACCATACCGTCGTTCATACCCTGACACATCGGGCAAGAACTGTCGTCACCCGACATACACGATGGGCAAAGGACAAGCACTGCGCCCTTAGCGATTTGTCGTTCAATACTCTTAGTCATACTGCTGTCGGCTCCTGTCCAACTCTCTGGGATAGCGTCCGTCGCCCCCAACGCCTTTGCTTGCGTAATAATGTGCGCCTTTACCTGCGCTGGGTTCTTTGCCCGACCAACCGCCTGAATAGCGTTCGCAAGGTCGCCCTTGTTCTCAATTGGGAAAGAGCCGTCTGGCAATGCCTTTCCAGCAGAAGCCAAAGCCTGACGCTTCTCTGCCGAAAATGCTCGCTTCGTTAGTGAAAAGTCGGGAACCATAACGCCGTCTACGTTCATAATCATGCGTGGCGGAACCTCAACAATGTCGTCAATCTTGGTGGTGTCGTTCGCCTTTGGAACGCTGGAGTCGTCATCCACCATTTGTCCGTAGCGGTTCTCAATCTGACCCTTAGCAACAGCAAGAACGCCAGCGAGGGCAGACTTGGCAAGGTTCAGGGTTTCACCAGCGGTGCGGACTGCCTTGTCTGCGTCACGGTGACCAGCCAAAGCGTTGTTGTAAGCCTTACGCAGTTCAGCCACGTTTGGGGCGGCCTTCTCAACTGCCGTGAAGTAAGCGATTTCACTAGCCTTCAGTGCCTCAGTTGCCTTGACCAAGTGGTAGTTAGCGGTTTCCACCTGACCAGCAGCAACAACCTCGTCACGGCTCAAACGAGCAATCTGCGACTTGGCGATTGCTGATGCGTTCTTGTCGTCGCCCTTTTGGACGAACGATACGGTTGTTGGCTCTGCGTTGTTAGTGCGAATCATAGGGGGTAATCCTTTCGGCTATTCGGTGAAATACTACACCGTGATTTTGGAAATATGGTTGCGGAACCTTTATTGAGCGAGGTCGGGGCGTTGGCTCTCAATGTAGCGAACTGACGAGTGAAAGTTGTTGTCCGTCAGGGCATCAAGGTCTTTGGGGGTTGCGCTCTGAACCAGCCACTTTGGAATAGCGTCTGCCGAGCGTTCGTCACCACTCATGTCGGGCTTGCCAATGGGGGCGTAAGGGTGAGCGTCAAAGTGACGGCTTTCCGCTTCCATAATTTTGGCGGCGGTGTCCGTCATTTTGACTTGATTCCAATCTGAAGCGTGGTCTTTTGCTGTAATCCCTGATAATGCCTCTGGCGTGTTGTTTCGGTCGCCCCAAGTTTTTTTAGAAACAGAACCATAACTTCTAGTCCGGTCTAGCATTGGGCGACCATTGGGATGAAAATCATGACCATTGGGCAAAAGGGGCTTGCCCGTTGAACTGGTGTATTGGTTTCCCTCAAAGGGGTGACCACCTTGCGCACCAGAACCCGGCCCGCCCTTAGCAAACTCAACCCACGCAATGATTTCAGCGTCAAGATTTTCCATAGTTATCCTTGTTGCGAGGCATTGAGTTGCCACGCCCATTTCTGGTGGCTGTCAATGCGGTCTGCGAGGAAGTTAGCGATACCCTGCTGGTTTTCACTACTAGCGATTTGGAAAGCCACGTTGAGGCTACGAAGCACCTCTGCGTTAACCGAAACGAGGTCGGCAACCAACGTTTCGTGGTGATAACCGCTTACTGCGTCGTCGGGGGTGGAAGCCATTGCCGACAGGTCTTTGAGGCGGAACGGAACAAACACACCCAACTTGCGGATGTTTTCAGCAAGAGGGTCGATTGATTCATACACGTCTGTGTAGATTTCCTCAAACTTTAGGTGATACTGCGGAAAGTCCGTGCCGACAACGTTCCAGTGATGCCCGTGAGTGCGGTGATACATAACCGTCACGTCTGCGAGACAGCCGGAAAGGGCTACGGCAAGTTCTTGGCTCATTATTCCACCACGCCCATAATGGGCATCTGACCGGGTTCCTCTGACGATTCATCCAAATCGTTTGCGCCACGCACCACGCCGTTTTCATCAACGCCGTTCCAGCCCTGATGCCCCCAGTCCTCCATGTGGTCTGGTGAAACGTTGATAGTTGTGTATCGGGGGTCTTGCTTGGCTTTCCAAATGGCAATAGCCTTGCTGAAATCGTCGCTCTGCCCGTAGTCAGTTCCCGATGTTCCCGACGTATCAGCAGGCATTGGCTCGTCAGGGGTGGCAGGTGGCGTGTAAGGAACGAACGCTGGCTTTGCCTCAATGGGGTGTGCGCCGGGTGAGTTGTTTTCCTTGCGCCAATCAGTAATGGTTTTAGCACTCTTGCCCAGTTCGGCAAGGTCTGAACCCATCTGCGCCTTTTCGTGGTCAGCAAACTCTGGGTCGCCTACAGGGTGGCTTTCCACCGCTGAACTAGCCGAGAACGCTTGCTTGCCCGTGTGCTGGGCAGTCCTAAGAACGCCGTATGAACCGCTGGGCAAGTGTTCCTCTTTGAGTTTGGCAGCAAGTTCCAATTCACCAGCCGCCTTGTTGTGCAGATACGACGCAGCATCGTGCTTGCCCATTTCTGAAGCGGCGTGTGAGCGAAGTGCATCGTATCGAGCCTGACCGATTTCACTAGCACTAGTCAAGTGTGGCATTTCCTCGTGCTGGTGTGCTGCGGTCTGGTGCTGACTGGCAATGTCACGATGCCATTGAGCCACCTGACGCAGTTCCTCTGGGGTGGAACGTGAGGACAATGACTTGTCGGCTTGACGGATTGCGCCTGCCTTATCACCTAACGAAGTCCATTGGTTTCCGTGAAATGCGTGGCCGGGTGTGTCGCCCTTTAGGATTTCACTGTCCGTTTTAGTCATTACTTGGAAACCAAAAGACTTGGTGATATTCCCCAAAGCGAGTGTTGCGTTGTGCGCTTGCTCGGATACATATTTGGCAGTTGCCGTTGCGTCGCTGGCATCACCATCAAAGTCGGAGCGTTGCCACCCGTCTCCCGAATAGTCAATAGGCTTAATGCTTTTGGCGTATATTGCCGCTTGTTTGTTTATTTCAGCAGCCTTATCGTGATACCAAGCGGCTGATTCGTGAATGGAAGCCACTTTTCCAATACGCTTAGCATCTCGCTTACTACCCGGCTTAGTTAGGCGTTGCTGTTCAGCACGTAGTTTTTCAGCAAGTTCACGGTGACCTTGTGCGACCTCCGTGTGCGTTTTTACAGCCGCCTCGTGCGCTTGTATGTCGTCAGCACGGCTGGCTGAACGTCGAGCCAAAAGTTCTTTTTTGGTTAAACCATATCCGTCAACAACTTTATTGTGGGCGTACTCAATGTTGTCTGCCTTATCATAAAGGTTTTTTGATTCCGTGGCGTACTGGTTACCACGGAAAGGGTGGCCCTCAAAGTCGCCTTTGGCAAAATCAACCCATTGTTGGATTTCACTATTCAAGTCAGGCATTTATAGGTTTCCAATCCTTAGAAACTTAGACGGGGTACTGGCGCTGCGCCCGTGTCCTGTGCCATGTTAAGGGCTTGGTCAGTTGCCTCAGTTGCCTCACGGCTGGCACGAACAGCAGGGAACGCAGCGTCAACGCTCCGTTGTCCAACGCCCTGTTCGTCAGTTACTTTGGCGGCCTCTTCGTGAGCCTGTGCCGCAGTCGTGTGCATTTCAGCAGCGTGACGTAGCGCACTGCTGGTTATGGGGTGTCCGGTGTCGAGGGCGTGTTGAGCCAAACCACGCAAATCCGACGACATACCACGGTGCAAAGCAGCAGCAATTTCGTGCTCTGCCGACACGCTCTCTGGGTCGGCTCCCTCGCTGTGCTGAAGGTGCATGTTGTTAGCAATCTTTAGAGTGTCGTTCAGTTTTCGGGCTTCGGTGTATTGATTCCCGTGAAATGCGTGTCCGACAACGTCGCCCTTTAGGATTTCAGCAGACTTGTTCATCCACGGCTCAAAGTCGTTGAGGGCGTGGTCGGACATATTGACGGGGTTCGTTTCAGGCTTACCGATTTCACCCCACGCATTAGGCTCACCCTCAATAGGTGGGCGAGCCAACTTGCCCCAGCCGTCAGCAGCCTTTAGGTGTGCTTGCGCCTCGTTCAACTTTCCAGCGTCGGCAAGTTTGCCAGCAATGTCGCCGTGAAGGTTGGAAATGCGCCTAGCGGTTCGCTGTGCGATTTGCGATTTGCGAGTTCCTGAACTAATCAAACGACGGATTTGGTCTTTCTTGTCGTTGATTTCACCAGCACCGCTAGACCATTGGTTTCCGTGAAAGGGGTGTCCATCCACGTCACCCTTTGCGACCTGCTCTGCCTGAACCTCTGCGTATTTGGCTCGCTTTTGAGCGCAATCTGCCTCTGAGGTGCAAGGTGCGTCGCCGTGCATCTTGTGCCAGTTGTCGTGGTCTTGGTCGTGGCGCATAACGGTAGCAAGTGACTCGTTAGCGTCTTTGGCTACTTTCTTTCCACCACACTTAGGGCAAGTGACGTGTCCGCCCCGAATAGAGCCGGTTCCCTTGCAGAGAGGACACTTATCGCCCTTAGCGATGGCAATCCACTCTGTGATTTCACTATTCAGGTCAGACATTTCCAAATCCTTTATGCATTGAGGTAGTCGTTGGCATGGTGATTGAGCGCAGCCTGTGTTTGGCGAATTGCCTTAGAAGCGTCAAACACGATGTTCCGATTGCCGTAGTCGGCAACCTTGTTCCACGTTTTTGCAGCCCGAAGGTGGGCTTGGGCAAGATTGTCTAATTCCTCACCCTTACCGTCTTTGCCCTCTGCGAACGCCTTATTACGAGCGTTGCTAGCATTCATGGCTTCTTGGTTGTGAAACTGTGCCATACGAATAGCGTCGGCACGGTTTGCAACGCCATCCATACGAGCCTCAGCCACCTTGACGGCGTGGCTCATGACATCTTGACCGCTAGAACCTGCCGAATACTGATTGCCGTGAAAGGGGTGTCCAGCCACGTCACCCTTCAGAACAGCACTCTTAGCGAGGTCTGCCGTAGCCCACGTCGGCGCAAGGCTCTGAATGTCAAATGGATTCTTAGACATTTCAGTAGAGCCTTATGCGGTTTGACGGTTGAGGGTCGGGTCGCTTGCGTTCACACGGGCGGAGTCAAGAGAACCCTGAACCGCATTGACTTCAGCCAGAGACTTGGTAGCCAAGTCCATCTTGTTGGCAGCATCGGTTCGCAAGCCTGCGAGGGTGCGAGCGTCTGCGCCAGCGGCCGTAGCCTTCAGCAACTTGCCCTGTGCGATAGAAGCGTCACGAGCGGCACCCTCTGCCGAGTGGGCCGATTCGTGAGCAGAAACAATCTTTTCACCAAAGCGACGGTTGACGAACGGGTATTCGCTACGGGGCTTTTGGACAAGTTCGGCCGCACGGGTCTGGTGATACGCAGCCTCGTGCAAGTGGCTTGCCGCCTCGTTGAAGTGACCGGCACGAGCAGCCGCATTGGCAGCCGCAATGTGCGCCTTAGCAGCGTCAAGGTGCTGTCCGTGGTCAAAGTTTTCCGTGCCACGTCGAGTTTCATACTTGTCCGCCATTTCGGGAACTGAGGTGAAACGGTTGCCACGGAAGGGGTGGTTCCATTGCGGGCCTGAGCCGGGGCCACCCTTGTTGATTTCACTAGCAATGTCGCCAGAAGCGTTGCGCTCTTCCTCAATGTCCTGAGCCTTGCCACGCAAACGACCAACTTCACCAGCGTGGAAGCCAATCTTGTCGCCGTCGCCGTTGCGCTTGAATGCGCCAACAGCCTTAACGTGGTCGTCGGCGGCAGAGTTCAGCAAGTCAATTGCGGTCTGGTGGTCGCCAGCGGCGTGAGCGTCGTCTGCCTTGTCCTCTTTGTCCGAAGCAGACGAAACGAGTGCTGGAACGTCGTTGATTGACGCACCGTTCGTTGCATCGTCGTTGCTAATGGCAGGGTTTGCGTCCTTGTAAAGAGGCAAAATCCACTGCTCAATGGTTTCTAACAGGTTTTCTGACATAGATAGTCCTTTCCCAAATGGGGTTGTGTTGTTGATTTCACTAGACATGACCAGTCTCCTAACTAATCACTATTTTCGGGATTTGTCCGGCTGGTGTCGGTGTCCACGATTCATCACGCTCAATAGGCCCACCAATGTTCCAAAGGTCAGGCTCGGTTGATGCGTCTTTGCCGTAATCAGCAAGGTCGTTCAGGTTGAACGCTCCCCACTTACCTACGGGCTGACCAGCGATACGGGCGTATCCCCACGCCGTATTCGTCTTAGGGTCAAGTTCTGCGACATAGAAGTCGGCATTTGCGTTGTAGTAGTGCAAGTAAATGACGGTCGCTTTGAGGTTTGCGTCGTCAGTGTCCCAAAGAGGTGGAATGTTCTTGATTACTTTGCTCTTTGGAAAGAACTTCCCCTTGCGGATAGCGTCAAGGTCGATTCCACCAGCGGTTTCCTCTGACTTGGCAACCGATTCTGCGTAAAGGTCTGACGGAACAACGCTTGCCAAAGTGACCTTATTGGCACGGGCTTGCTGAAACAGTTGGTTTGCCTGAGCGAACAAGCCCAAAGAAATACGGTTGATTTCCACCGCATCGTTAGCGAAAGCGTATGAGTTCTCTTGGTCTACGTTGGAAGCCTGTTCCAAACCAAAGGCGCAGTTCTTTAGTTCGTTCGCAGCCATCAAGACAGCGTTTCCAGCACCCTTTAGGTCGCCGTTCGCCTGCATTTTTGCAGCAAGCCCAAGTGCCTGTGCTGAGTTTTGGAAGTTGATTTTGGCGTGAGCAAGAATGGTCGCCAGCGTTCCACCAGCGTTTTCTGATTGCGTCGCCTCTGACGGAAATGAAGCCTCTGGTAGAACCGCCGGAGCCTCTGGGTCAGTCCAAGTAGGGATAGCCAAACGCTCGGCAAGGGTCGCCTTAGTAATGGCGTTCAACCATTGCTCAATGGCGTTATCAAGCGTGTCTGACACAAAGGCTCCTAAGTGACTATTTCTGGTGAAATGCTACCCTACTATTTGCGAAATCTAGTTGTGCTACTAGGTTTTAGAATTCGCAGTAAGCGAGCGTTCCACCAGTGGCACTACTAATGGCGTTGATAACGCCCGAAAAACCGTTGAGAGTAATTACCTGCGCTGGGGTCTGGGCAGTTCCGGGTGAGAGGACAATGCCCTGACCTGCCACAGCGGTAGCACCCAGACCGATAGAAATAGTGGTGGAACCCGTGTTCGTCAGATAGACCGCCGTGCGGTCGAAGGCAGCCATCACCTGAACGCTCTGCGTTCCAATGGTTGCCTTGCCGGAACCAGCGTTAGCGGTAGCCGTCGTTGCTACAAATCCGGGGACAAGACGAGGCATTAGTTCATTCCCCCTGCGGTAAATGGGTTGTATGTGTTTTCAGCAGGAAGGTCGACCTCAATGCCAGCACCCGTTCCGCCGATAGAGAAACCACGAACCTTGCCTGATTTCACTAGTTCCCACGCCCACGGCTTCCACTGGACACCGAGAAATGCCGTGCCAGCAGGGAAGGTGGTCTTGACGATGTTGCTCGTGTCGGCTTGATACATTGGAACCTCAACGGGGTAAGGCCACGTCATAGCCTCTAACCACTCGCCAGCCACAATGTCTACGTTGTGCTGAAGGCGGATGTCACGGTCGCCAGACTTGACGTAATCCCACATAGCCTTCTGAAGTTCCTCAGTGTCCGTCCATTCGCCGTGTGCGTCAAGTTGCCCCGGAACATACCACGGGCCGAGCGTGTAGCGCAGTTCGGCATCCTTGCGGATAGTGCCTACGATTTCACTACTCTTGACAACTTCGGAGGAGTCAGAGGAGGAGTCATCGTTTTGGAAAGGCATTTCGGCAACGCTGATTTGCGTAGGATTTGACGTAGTGCGCTTGCCCTCTTCGTAGTTGCTGATAATCGGGGCAGACCAAGCGGTTCCGTCGACGTGAACGGCAGAGGCATCCTTTTCCACCACGCCCTTTGCGAACTCAACTGCGTCAAGAGTGCCACGATTTTCCCGAACCGACTTGTAATACAAACCGTTCGTGATAGAGGTGGAAACCGTCACGGGAACCATGTTGAACTTGCACCAGCCGTTTGATGAGCAAGATACGGCAACCCAGTCACAGCCGTTGTCGCCCATAGCAACACAGTTTCCACAGGTGAAACCTTGTGCCATAAAGGGCGAGAAGTCGGTATAAACAGCGTCGCTCGTTGGGATACGACCATTTGCCTGAACAAGACTGTCCAAGTCCTCTGCGATTTTCACTTGCCACGGGGTAAGCCCGTCAGACCAGTCAGAGCCGAGAATGTCGCTATCGGAGTCAGATGACGACGACGAACTTGACGAACTGCTGGACGATGAACTGCTACTGCTAGACGATGACGAACTGCTAGACGAACTGGAACTGCTGGAATCGTCGCTTGACGAGGATGAACTGTCGCTTGACGACGAACTGGAACTTGACGAACTGCTAGACGAACTTGACGAACTGCTGGAACTACTAGACGACGAACTTGAACTGTCGCTAGATGACGACGAACTGGACGAACTACTGTCGCTTTCACCATCGTCGGTCGGCTGGACGGCAGCGAGGATAGAGGCAACCGTTTCAGGGTCTAACTCAACCTGAACCGCCCCGTCAGAGGTGGAATCGCTGGAGTTGTCGTCGGCTGGGCTTGCGCCGAACACAAATGGGCCGAAGTCCTTTGCTACAGGCTCGCAAGTGTCCGCTTCGGTGGTGGAACCACATACTAAACAGGCGTGTGTATTGCCAAAAGCGTTGACGCTCTTGATAAATGGGTGGGCTACGTCAGCCAGACCCTTAGCCAGATTACGGGCAATCAAACGCTTTTCAGCATTGGCAGACATTGGAACGCCTGCCTTGTTGATGTGGGCAAGACCGTTTCGATCGCCGTTTGGAACAAGAACGAGGGCAGCGTTTTCACCATTAGAAACCGAGAGAACGTCTGCGGTGAGGTAGCCCTTGCGGAGCAAGTCAGCGGCGGATGCCCGAACGTCGTCGTTGATGCCCTTGTTCACAATTATTTCACTAATTGCGACATCGGCAACTACGTCTAGAACATTTATGTTGTCCATTGTGGCTGACTCCTAATGGTTGTACGTTATAAACTTTATCTCAACATTTCCAAATCACCGTGCTGATTAGGACTTAGCACGGCTCTTGGCTGTTGGCATAGAGATACGGCGCAATATGGTGAGTTGGTTCTTGGACTTTTTCTTAGTCTGCGGAACGTTGCGAATGCGCATAGCCATTAGGAAGTCGGCCCTTGATTATTCACCAGAGGCCCACTCATACCGCTGGGTGGTCGCTTGATGCTGGTGTTCGTTGTCGGTGACTTGACCTTGCCGGGTGTGGTCGGCTTCAGGTTGGGTGGTGCGTCACCTGAATAGCCAGACGAAGTAATGTTCGCTTGGATTCCACTACCGCCAGAAAGGTCGTTCAGACCGCCGACGGGGTTTTGGACTGCGGTTGCGACCGTGTTGTCTTGTGTGGATGCGCCCGTTGGTGTTGCTGATGGGCCGTTCTGGTCGGTCGTGAGGGTCACGTCGCCGTTGTGGATAGCCGACATAGTTTGCGCCTGTTGTGCTGTTCGCAGGTCGCCATAACGCTGGTTAGGCGTGGTTCCGTCGGTTTCTGGGCGGAAGTTCGGCAAGCCAGCCAACTCTCGCAGGTATTCCTCTAGGTTGTTGTCTGGTGTAATCATCTGGGCGTTGGCGAGGTTGAGCAAGAACGCACCGAGTTCCTGTAGGTCAATGGCAGCGATTTGACCATAAGTGAGTTGTGGCAAACGGTCGGTCGGGTAGCCATTGAGGTTCATTAGGCGTGGAATAGCGTGTGAGTTAAAGACCTCCGCAATGAGGCGAACCCAACTTTCCACCGAAGCCACAAACAGGTCTACCTTTGAGGTTCCGAGTGCGAACGAGCCGACGCTTTCGTGTCCGAGCATAATGAAGTCTGCTAGAACCGTCATAGCAATGTGCTGGTTGTAGCGAGTAATGATTTGGTCGGTGTTGTGCGTGGGGATGAAATCGTCCGTCACATACATATGTGAGGGCGAGGAAACCATGATGCACTGGACTTCCATTTCACCAACGTATTCGACGGACGAAATGCCAGTGTGGTAGCGCATACGGCTGTCATCTGATAACTTCTCCGCCTTGCGTTCTAGGCGAACCATTGGCAGGTGTTGTGGCATACGGATACGAACGTGGTGATACTCGTTTGCCGAGAAGCCAACCTTGCCCGTCTTTGGCGACGTGTACTCGCCAATCGGGTAGCGACCGACGCTTGCTGTTCCACCAAGCGAACGCACGATTTCCGCAACATCGCTAGCCAACTGTGGACTAACGGTATAGAAGATACCCAAACCCTCATTGGTGATGGTTCCATCTGTGTCCATCAAACCCTGAAGCAGTGCTAGGCGGTCTTTCACCCCAGCGGTCAAGTATTGACGTGGAACAAACTTTTCGGGAGCCTTTTTGCCAAGCAAGGACATTTCACTAAGCGCAGTCTTGACCGCAGACGTGCGACGACCCGATGTTCCCGTAATGTGGTACATCTCAGCCTTGCCACTACCGCCGTCTTTGTCGTGCCACATTGTCACAACGTCTCCTGCTGGCAAGTGGCTTTCTACCTCTTGTGCGATTTGTGCGTCGGCGGAGTAGAAGCGAACCCCACCATCTTCCCGAAGGTGTCCGTCGCCCAAAAGAACACCAAGCACATACGGCTCAACGGGCAACGGGTCGCCATAAACGTATTCGACAGGCTCGATAAGGGGAAGGTGGAAGCGACGGCCGTTTCCGTGCTTTTCGATGTTTGCCAAAAGGTCTTGCGTCTTGCGAACCTTGTAGTTGGGGAGCAGGGGGTGTGCGTCGTTGATGTTTTCACTATTACGCCATTTGCTATTAGTGACCACCCAGTTGTGTTCTGCGTCTGCAAGTGTTGAGCGTCCATCTGCCGTGGTGACACGGTAGACAGGGCGAACGCCCTTCGGGAATACGCCCGTGACGTGTGAGGGCAATCCAAGTGGGTCTACGACGACATCACCAACGGCAATGTCACCCATGCGCTTCCAACCACTAGGCGTAAGAACTTTTGCGTCAAGTGGTTGTGCGTTGAACTGACGGGCGCCGCCTGAGTTCAGCAACTTGAAGTCAACGAGTTGCTTGCCCTGTTCGTCGTAAATGGCAGGCAAGATAATGCCTTCGGTTTCGTTGCGCTTTACACCACGAACGATACGTTCCATTGCGCCGAGAGCAGCCTTTTCGCCCGGCGTAGCCCCTTGCGACATCCATTCTGGTGGAACGTAGGCAACGGGCAGACCGGCGAGGTCACGCTCAACACCTACCGCCTCAAACTCTTCAATGCGACGCTTGTAATACCAAGACTTGAAGGCGTTTCGCAGAACCGAGCGACCCTCTGGGTTTCCACGAGCCGTTGTTGTGCGGAACAGCAAGGCTTTCTCAATGGGGATAACGTTCAGGCGACCCGTTGTGGGGTCACGTTGAATCATCGCCTTGATTCCACCACTTTCGTCAAACTGCCACTGCCACAGGGAGTCCTGCGTTCGCATAGCAATTTTGCGCCAGCCAATCTTGTTGTCCTTGAATTTGGAACGCTTTGACGGGTCTTTCTGGTCTGGGCCTTTGCGTTGCTTGTAGACAATCTCAAAATAAGACCAACCGTAAGGTAGAAACGACAGAATGGCAATCATTAGTTCGTGCCAACTGTGGCTCATGTCGTTCATACACTCCTCAACGAACTGGGCGGCTGCCACGTCGTCGTCGTTGGGGGTGTTTCCAGTAGGGTCGTCGTAGGGGTCAATACGCCAGTCGACTTGTAGGATTACTCGCTCAATAGCGAACAGCATCGCCCCGATAATCGGGTCGTTTTCCGACATATCACGGTAAGCGGTTTGGGCTTGCTTACCACGAAGTTGTGGGAGGATATCGTCAATGACGAAACCACCCGTGCGCCAAAGACCTGACGCACCGAGTTCTGAGAAGTTGTCAATCTTTAGTTCTTGCTGGTCGTCAGCCATTGACTATTCCGCCTGTCGCTTTTTACTAGCCCGTCGCTCTACCATACGACTTGCTTCCTCTAGGCTACTACCGCTTTTGAGTAGTTTCACTATTCGCTTTCTTTGGCTGGGCGAGTGTCCGCCCCATACGCCATAGGGTTCCTCAATACCGTATTCCAAACATTCGTAGCGAACTGGACATTCCAAACACATTTTTCGTGGCGCAATCAGGTGATTTCCCCCGTGCGTCTGTTCCTCTGGGAAAAAGGTCTTTAGGTGACTGGCATTTGGAACGTCACGGCAAAGGGCATCTTTTTTCCATTCTGGCCCAGTGAGCGATTTTACTAAAGAGTATTCCAAATACGCCAAATCGGTCGGGTCGTCGCTCATACAAACCCAAATCCCGTATTCGTTGATTTGCTTGTTGTCGTCGTCGGTCACTAAAAATCACCGTCGTAGATAGAGCAAAAAGCAAGGTATTTCAGGGCTTCGGTTTCGGTAAAGCCGACCAAGCGCATGGCGTGATACGCCTCATGGATTTCAGCAAATCCCAGTTGTAGCCGTGTTGCGACATCATCAAGGGCGTTGAGGTTGCCCGTAATGTCCTTATCAAACTCGTCGTCTGGCTGGGGTGTCTGTGGTGGAATGTCGCTCACAGAACAACAGGATACATACAAATGTCATACACAAGTTAGACACCGTTGAAAAGCAAGCACCCCCCACACGAACAGGCTTATGAGGAAGGAAATAAGCCTTACTTACGGCAAACAAGAAAAACCGTAAAGTTCGTATGAGGGGTCTTGCGACGGTTGGTGACCTATTGGTTCACCACCGATTATGCGACGATTAGAAAGGCTCCTCGTCGAAAGTGCGAGGCGCAGACGCACGGTATTCGCCAGAACGGTTGGGGGTGCGCTTATTCACGTCGCCCTTCGTGTACTGGTTTCCACCAAAGTTGTCGTTGCGCTCGTTCTTGGCGACCTGAACGGTTGCCCACTTCACGCTTGCGCCGATTTCGTCCACGACCAATTCCACCTTACGGCGTTCCTTGCCCGTTTCCTTGTCGACCCAACTGCGGTTCTGCAAACGCCCAATGGCGATAATGCGCTGACCCTTTACGAACGAGGTCGCAAAGTTTTCAGCCTGTTCCTTGAACGTTACGCAGTCGTAGAACTCTGGTTCGTCCTGAACCCACTCGCCGTTTTCGCCACGATGCCCCTTATTTACTGCGAGGCTGAACGAAACTACTGCTGTTCCCGTGTCGGCAAAGTGAACTTCGGGGTCACGGGTGAGGTTTCCAATAATGGTTACTGCTGTTGACATTAGGTTTCCTAACTATCAGTTATGCCCCCACTTTGAGGGCTACCCACGAGTTTAGCAGGCGGCGAGGTGCTGATGCAAGACTTTAGAGGGAACTCTCTTGACCAAGTAAGGCACGGGCGACCTTGATGGTTCCAATGGATTTCGCCACTGCCCGACCCTTGTTTTGTGCCAACTGCTGACGAACCTCTGTCTTTGGCAGGTCAGTCATTTCACAAATCCAGTCCACTGCTTCGTGGAGCATTTGTAGGCGCAGGTTATCCAGCACGCAGGCGGAACGCAGACCCTCTTCTAAGGCTATGAGCCTTACGTCGTTTTCTGATAATGGTGATTCCATGTCGCCCAACTTTGGTTGTTGGTTTCAGGCTAACACCTAAATTGAAATCGCCGTTAGACGAACGTAGGTTGCTATACGACGTTTCGGTGAGAGGCGGCAAGAGTGCGCAGAGACTCTAGGTTCGCCTTTGCTGATGAGATTGCCTCACGCAACGTTGAGAGGTTGTTCTTGGCGAGCAAAGCCTTGCGACGTAGTTCCGCCGTGCTGACGGTTGCCGTGTCGTCTACGGCAGGGATAGTGACCTTTACGCCGTTCTCTGTGGCTTCGTAGCGAGTGGTCAGACGTTGGCGAGCGTAGGCGACCTCAAAATCAACCTCTGCGTTTGCTGATACAACGCCAGCCTCACGGATTTCGTCGGTCAGACGTTCTAGGTGGTCTTGATACCACTCAATCTTGGCGGATACTTCGTCAGGTGTAAGCATTTGTTCCCTCAATGACTAAACGGTGCTAGTGACTACTAACTCTAGCCACTAACACCGTTCCGGTCAAGTTTTTTTGGGCTGATTTATGCCACCCGAAGGCGACGTGCGCAGGTCGGCCCCAGACCACGAGCCACCGATACTGGCACGGTCAGGCGACGCAAGCAAGCAAGGCAGTTGCCCGACGAAATGGCGTGTGCTTCAGCAAGGTTGAGAAACTGCTCACGAGCCTCGTCCAGCGAGCCGGTCAGTAGGAACTGTGCGCCAGCAATGGTGCGCTCTGATACCTGTGCGCTACCCCACTTCTTGATGCCCTGTGAGGTGACGAAACCAAAGTTCTTGTATGAGAACTCGTTGTCCGTGCCACTAAGAACACCAATAACGGTCTTACCGCCAGACCACGACGGCTTATCAACACGCAAGGTAATCCAGCCGCCCATGCCGTCGGTGACGGTGTAGATACCGTCTGGCACGACACGGGTAGGTGCGGTGTTCGCAACGACCTGTGAGTTTTGCGCCCGACCAGAGCCGACCTTACGAGGCTGTGCGAGCAAATCTGAGATAAGTTCGCTGGCTTCGCTCTTGGTGGCGACCTGTGCGACACGCTCTGCGAGCGCAACGGTCATAACACGCTCATTAGCGAGCGAGGTGATGAAGCGTGATTGCTTCTCTGTTACCGCTGGGGTGATAATTGCAGTCATTTGGTTTCCTCTCTTATCCGTTATCTGATACATAACCATACTACCGTATGGGTGTTACATAAGTCAAGTATTAGTCTCAATAATCGTAATCAGGTTCGGGTGGGTCGCAATCTTCGGTGTGGTACTCGACATCAACCTTCTCGCCCGTCTCTGGGCAAGTAAAGTAGAAGGTTCCGTCCCGCCTCGACCAGTAGGCTCCGCCGATTTCGGTGTACACGGCATAGCCCTCTTGGTCGTCGTGTTCGTCCTCGCACGAGGGGCAGTTGTAAACGGTGTGTTCCGTGTTGATTTCTTGCTCGTTGAATTCTGGTGGGTCAATTGGTGGTTCGTATCTCATTAGTTCTCCTCTTGTGGTCGGTATTCAGCGCAGTCGCTCACGGGGTTTCCTACTTCGTCACGGTAGAAATGAGCGCATTCGCCGTTGCAGTTTCCGAGTTCGTAGTCAGCCTCGCCCTGTGGGTGAAAGTTGATATTGAACAAGTGTTCCTCAAAGGTGCATCCGCAGACGCACGATGGGTAGGTGACGGTGGTGATGTTCATTATTGGTTGACCGCCGTTCCGTAGTAGTTGCCAAAGTTGTCGGCTTCGGGAATGAACCAGCCGTAGGTGCGCTCGTCGCCCTCAATCATGGAACGGTCGTGCTTGTTGTAGCCGAACACGAACTTCTTGCCGCTGGCTCGCTCAATCATGCGACGGTAGCGAGCGTTGCGATACTCAGCCTTGCTGAGTTCTGACTTAGCCTGTGCGAGTTCTGCTCGCAACTGCTTCTTGGTGGTGAACATTTGGTTTCCTCTCTAATCGGTTATTTGCTACTCAACTACCCTACACTATGGGTGATACACAATGCAAGTCATTCAACAATAAACTTTCGGCAAGCATTTTTGTTTGCCATACGCTTCTTATTTGGTATGCGTGTTGCCACGCCACCCTTCCACATCACCTGTGAGCCACCGTTAGCAAAGTGCGCCTCACGGCGTAATCCACGAACACCAGCCATTGTGTCTTGTAGCGTCTGCTTTTTTGCCATACATCTATTATGCGCTACCACAATAGATAAGTCAAGTTTATTTATTTTAGGTGATGACTTGCATTGGTCACAGCCACGCTGTATGGTGGTTAGGTAAGGTTTTATGAACTGATGAAAGGAAACCAAATGCGTAGCGACTACTACTACGACAACGACAACTACTTTGAGATGATTCAGGACGCTCGTGCTGATGCCGCACAAGAGCAACACGATAAGGACTACAAAGAAGCACAGTGGTCGTTCTTGGAATACAACTTTGTTGAGATGCTGTCCGAGTATGCCGAACTACAGGCGTTGCCGTTCGCCATTGAGGGCGCAACATTTGAACAGGTGAAGGCTCACGAACCATTTACAAAGTGGGTCTTTGAGAAATACGCTGACGACATTGAGGAATACCTGAACGAGTCATACGCCGCTGAGGCGGAAACCGATTACCTGCGAGCGAACTGGCACAACTGGTAATCGTGCCGACTTGCGCACGTCACACCCATTTGCTAAAGTGTTATCAACTGATAGGGAGTAAGAAATGATTGTTTGGATAGACACAGAGACAACAGGGCTTGACCCTCACACCGGCTCGCTCTTGGAAATCGCCGTCGTGGTGACTGACGACAACTTCAATGAGTTGGGCGCATACAGCACGAACGTTCTGGGTGCTGACCTCGCCAACCTTGACGAGTTCATCGTTGGTATGCACACCAAGTCGGGCTTGCTTGACGAACTGAACGAGGGCAACGGACAGACCCTCGAAGATGTGAAGTCAGACCTGCTGGTGTGGCTGGAACAGTTTGGCGACCTTAGCCGTGCGCCTCTAGGTGGCTCGTCGGTTCACTTTGACCGTGCGTGGCTTCAGGTTCACCTGCCCGAAGTGATTGGCTTGCTCTCGCACCGCCACGTTGATGCCTCGTCGTTCAGCATTGTCGCTAAGTCGGCTTGCCCAAAGGTCTATGCCAAGCGTCGCAAGGGTCAGGCTGAAACGGCTCACCGTGCGCTCGACGATATTCGCTTCTCAATCAGCGAGGCTAAGTTCTACGCTAACCGTCTAGGTCGTCGGGGCTGGTTCCGTCGCTAGGCGAGTGGTCGCCTTCTAGTTCGTGGTGATGGGCAATCTCTACATTGAGTTCGTGTAGGGCTTGCTCAGCCATAAGCAGTGCGGACTCCGCTTCCTCTAGGCGTTCCTGAACAGCCACGTCGGCGTGGTCTTTGACCCATTTCTCGCCCCATTTCGTTCCAATCCACGCTCCCAAAAAGTTGCCGATAACAAGGGCAATTATTTCTTTAGGTGAAGTGGATAGGGAATACTTGGCGGCGTAAATCCAAAACAGGGCATACAACGCCTCAAACGTTCCAGCAACGATAGAGCGATTTCGTGCCTCTGCCTGAACCATAATCGTGCTGGCGATATTGGCAAAGACGAAACAAACGAACGTGACCAGAACGATAATCATTAGAGGATAAATCCCTTGACGTATTTCAGCCCCTCGTAGTCACTGGCAGACGCAACGTGAACGCCCCCGTGACCCCTGTGGTGAAACTGGCAAAGGACTAACAGGTTTTCTGCGCTCTCTACCCAAGCCCCCAACTTTTCGGGGTCGCTGATTCCCGGATAGTCAATCTCTAGCCATTCCAAATTGACCGAGTTCATTAGGGCAAACTCAACGTGGGCGTGGTGAAGTTCCAAAGGGTGCGTCAGGTCACACTCTGAGAAATCGCCCCTGTGCTTGCCAATGGCGCACTGCCACTTGTCTGGGTCTTTTTTCCATTCCCTGTGTAGGTGATTGAAGTCGACGTAGTGGGGGTCGTTCTCACGAGCATCGTGGGATGGAAAGCGCACCGTGTAAGAGTGCGTCATCTTTTGTAGGTGTGCCTCTACTGGCTGGTCGTCAGACACGCTTATTCGCTCTCTACGGACTTGCGACGCTTACGAACGGGCTTCGCCACCTCTGGCGCATTCGTGCGGTCTATGTGGGCTTCTAGGCGCAGGGTGGTGTCCTCAACGTCTTGCCGAGCCTGATGCAGTTCGTTTTTGAGTTCTTGCAGGTCGCCTTTGAGTTCGTCTTTCATAGCCAGCGTCGTTGCGTCGTTCTGCTTAGTGCCTTTGGTCATACGCCAGATGTTGAGGCTGGTGGAAACAATAGACAAAACAACAAGAATTGCTTGCCATGTTGCTACCGTGCCTAGTGAAATCGTTACTCCGAGCATTACTTTTTTGCTTTCTTGGTCTTTTTGGTGACCTTCTTGGGCTTCGCCTTGACTTTTTTCTTGACGACTTTGTGCGAGGTGACGTGCGATTTGGAAATCGGCACTACCTTTTCTAGTGAAATCAGGGATGCAAAGTGCTTTGCCATCGCCTTTGCGACGTTTGACGATGCGAGCGTGTAGTGGTTTTTGAGGTAGAAGTCGCTTGCGGTTTGAGTGGCGACCGACCAAACACCGTCGGCGGTCACGCCAATAATCGCTTGCCATGCCTCAACGGCGTGTTTTGTGGTGATGCCGAACACGCCATCAACCTTCGCCAACAACTTGTGCGCCACAAGTAGGCGTTGGATTTCACTAACCTTTGCGCCGTATGAACCAGTTGAGTAGGCAGGAATAACGTTTCCGCTTTTGGTCGTCACGGTTCCAGCACCAGTCCATTTTTGCCACCAAGAGGTCAGGGCAACACTTACGTCTGTGTTGTTCCCCGTTCCAGCAGGATGCCCGACTGACGTGTATTGCCAAATAGTCCATCCCGTGCTTTTCCAAGAGGCTGGAAGCGAAGGGCGAAGTAGGGCGCAGACGTTTTTCACCTGTGCGTATCCGAGAGGATAGGCAGGTAGCCAAAGGTCAAAAGCCGAGAAAGCAGGTGAGGCAGACCACGGCTGAAATGCCCCCGTGTAAATAATTGGGGTGCGATTTGTAAGGTATCGCACACGGTCAAGCCATGCCAACGCCCATTTCACCGTCGCCGTCGGGGTTGCAGCATCTCGTTCCAAATCAAGTGCTGGTGGAAGTTGCCCGTTCGCACCGCCGGACTTTACAAAGAAGTTAGCCGCCTGAACGGGGTTGGTGAAAAGAGGCTGGGCGAAGTAGTAAGACCCCCACGGCATACCAGCCTTTTGGGCGGCGTTAGCGTCTGATTTCCAATAGTTATTGACGTAGTTGATACCGTCAGAGTTCTTGATGTAGACCCCTGCGATGCCCGATTTCACCAACTCCTGCCAACCAATAGGGTGGACATTATTACTTGATACGTCAATAAGGCGTATCCACGACGAGCAATCAGTGGTGTTCGTGGTCGTAGCACCGCTAGGGATTACTGCGAATGCGCCTGATAAGACCAGCGACAAGGCAAGGACAGGAACAAGGCGCAAGAGGGGTTTCATACCTCAAAGATTACAACGCCTTTGTGGATTTATGAGAGGGTGTCTGACCCTTGCATTTCACTAGCCCGACGGCGGAGTTTCGTCAATTTGGAATAGTTGCGGTGTTCCTCTAGGCAACCGCAACCGCCTTTTTCGAGGGAAACAACCTTTTGGTTGCGACGCAAGTGCATTTTGTAGCCTCGTGACGACGGGCAAGGTATTTCACTTACCTTGTATCGGTCAAGATGCTTTTGTGTCGTATTGGAAAGCCATATGTTCCGAGATGTGCGTTCCTCGCCACGTTCCCGTTCGGTCATGCCACCGCTGTAGCCGTGAGGTTGTGTGAGGATAGACCACTCCCGACACTTTTCCAGCACAGGGCAACTGGCGCACGTCTGTGAGATGAGTGGATTTACGGGTTCGTCTGCTTCGGGGAAAAACATCCGCACCCGTTCCGGCACTTCCAAATAACGCTCTTGCACGGGGTCGTAAATGGTGCGACAAGCACCGTTATCCTGCCAACCCAACTGCATTTCTAGCCCTCAACGACTTGGCGACGGACGTGCTTGCCCTTTTCTCGCCAATCGCCAACGAGCGAAAGACCTTGCTTCATAGCCTCAATGGTCAGCATTGGTTGTGCCGAATTGACGTTATACAGACCCATTGGGGTGATACGAGCGACGATGTTGTCGCCGGTCAGTTCCTCAACCATAAAGGCGGAAACCTTGTTTTTGTGTTTGGGGGTATCAGCACCGCCGTGATAGAAGTATCGCTTCGTGACGGTGTGTTCGCTCATGCCTCACACAGTAGTTTGTGGGTTTCGCTGTGTCAAGCGTTTAGCGACCCATTGCTCGCTTCACGCCCTCTTCGGTCAACTTGTAGACCTTACCGTCAGCAAGGCACTTGGCGTTGATAGGGAACTTTGGCGCACGGAGGTTGATACCTACGAGTTCAAACTTGCGACCATTGTAGGTGATTTGCGCCCCAAAGTCGTCGCCGGTCAGCCACACTGGGCGGTTGCTGTAGAGCAGGTGGACGCTCTGTTCCCAGTCTTTCTTTGCTGAACCCTCTACCGAGAACTCAACCTTTGGAAAGAACACGCCGACGGTGGGGTCAAACTTGCCACCGTCAACCTTGACGTTCAGCCCAAAACGCTGGGCGACTTCCTGCAAGGCAACCTCAACTGCCTTGTTGATTTCCTTGACGCTGTTGCGGTCGATAGTTTCCATGTCTAATCCTTTGCTCTAATAAATCAGGTATTACTATTGTATGACGTAAGCAAACAAAAGTCAAGTTATTCCGAAAAAGATTTATTGGCTGAAACCCTTTGTTCGCAGATTTCTTTGTGTCTGACTTGCGTAGGACACTAGACCCTGCTAAAGTGGTTCGTATGACAACTGACTTACCAACTAAACAACAGACCATTCACCTATTCGCCTACGGCACTTTGCGCAAGGGCGAGCGACTACACGATTGGGTTGGCGACGAAATCATCAACGATTTAGGTGAAGCCACAATAGCGTTCAGTCGGCTCTACTACTCACGCAATCACCGTGGTTTCCCTTTCCTTGTTGAGACGGATAGCCCAAACGACAAATCGGTAGGCGAGATTTACGAGATTCCCGTTAACGAGAACACCATTGCTATGTTCCAAATGGAAATGAACGCTGGCTACAAGGTGATGGAAATGGAAGCCACGCTGGCAGACGGCTCAACCTTGCCCGTTGCCGTGTGCGTCTGGGATAGCGTCGTAGGTGAACCCGTGCCGGACAACAACTGGAAGTCTCCAGAGCGAGTGAGTTTCTGGCAATGACCAAAATCAAATCTTTCTCGGCTCTGCTAACAGAGGATGACTACTCATACCTCGCAAGCAAATACGCCCTTGCCGTTGATGCTGTTGGGAAAATGACCGACGACGACTGGATGGCGTATCTCAACGTAAGCAAGGGCGAACTGGCGTTCTACCTGCTTGATGACGACACATACGACGACTCCGTTTCCCTAGAGGAACTGCTGATAGAGGATGAGGACGACGTTGACGAGGATGAGACGGACTGGAACGACTTGCTGGCGAACGACGATTACGCAGAGGTAGTGCCTATCACACGCCAATCACCAGCCAAGAAGTCCTATACGCCTACGCCACGCCCTTACCAAAGCACCGGCTACGCATCACCTAGCCCAATGGCGGTAAAGACCCCACAGGCAGTTATTCCCCACTACTACGAGGTAATCAAATGACCAAGCGATTAGACGATGTGAACGAACAAGCCGTAGCGTTCAGCGCAGGTCTGGTCGTAGGTATTATTGCCTCTCTCAACCCAGAACGTTCGGTGGCAACTATTGAGCGAGAGTTGCGACTTCACCTACGCCAGATGGACATTGTGAATAACGACAGTTGGATAAAGAACTACTTTGAGTATCTTTCTACGGTGATTATTTCCGGCGATGCGTTTAGTATTTCCGAGTTAGAACGCCAAATGTCGGCAAACTTGTCTATCGGTTTCGCCGCTACGCAGAACCTTGACGCTCTGCCAGAGGTAGGCGTTATGCCAAGCCCCGATGACGATTATGGTGTTCCGCCAGAGTTCTTGGGAGACAACTGATGACACGAAAGAAGCGAAAGACAGAAATGTTGTCGTTCCGTGTGACCGAGAACGAGGCTGAAATGCTACGGAACCTTGCCGAGCAGAACGACGTTTCTTTGACCGAATACATACGCCTACGCCTGTTGCCACAACGTGTGGTGACGACGTTGCCCGAATAATGTCGCAACCAACATACGAACGCCTAATGCGTCGGCTGATTGCCGAAGCCCTACAGTCGCCCGATAAATCTACGCAAAACGCCGCCGTGCTGATGCGTTTCATTGACGAACAAGAGAAAACGTCTATTGAATATACGCAGACGATTTCGGTCAATGAGTTCCCCAAAGGTGTGGTGGAAACGCCCGACCGTTGGGTGCGCCCGACCAAGTATGCGTTCGTAGAACACGCTGAACGTAATGCCATTTACAAGGCGGCGCACTACGGCATACAGACAAATGGCGCAACAATGATTGCGGTCTGGGCTTCGTGTGCTGATTGCGCTAGGGCAATTATTCAGGCTGGCATTGTGCGCCTCGTGCGCTACACGTCACCCGAAAACCACAACCACTGGGCGCAGAGCAACCTGTTTGCCGACGAGATGTTTCACGAGGCTGGGGTGAAAATCGTTGAGATTGACACGCCGTTCTTTGGGATGCAACCGCTATTGCGTGGTGGAAACGAGTGGCTACCGCTGGGTTCGCAGAGCCAACGGAGTGTGTAGTTTCTGCTGACCCTGATTTGGAACATACAAATTAGGCTTGTTGACCTTTTCCGCCTGTTCGTTGTATTCCTTGTCGATGTCTGACGACAGGATAGCGATTACGTCTTGTGGTGGCTTTTGAGTGAAGTCCACAATGGTTCCGATAGCACGGGCGAGCATAATGCGCTCAATCTCACGCACCTTCAGCGTGGCTTTCAGAGCCTCACGCAACTCGTCAATGCTCATACCCGACAGGTCGTAGGTCTGGGTGCTTGTTTCCGCCACAACGGCTGGTGTTTCGTTTTTTTCGTTTGTCATTGGTTTTCCATTTCGTATATCTCAAATGCTATTTCGTCTGCGGCCTGTAGCGAACGGATTGCCGAGTTTATTTCCTCAGCGATTTCACTATCTATTCCAATTCGTATGCCCATATCGTCAAGAGTGACAATAAGTTCATCCCAAATCTTGCGCTGAAGGTGGCATAACTTTAGGGCGGCGGCTAGAGCCTCGTCGGAAACAATATTCATTGTCTCGTCTGCTGGAAACAAATTCGTTTCCAATACGTTTGTCGTCTGCTTTTTCCGCCGGAACAATGCCATAGAAATACCCTAGCCTTTTTCGCTCTTGTTTAGTGAAATCCTTGCTCGCATAAGGAGTTCGTCGGCAACAATGTCGGGGTGGCTCTCGTCTTTTTCAGCAATGTGGGCGCAAGCGAGGCGGAACGCAACCTTTGTCGCCTCTGCGTTGTTGGCGGTATTGACCGATTTCACTATAAGGT
>Ga0208387_1000058_pt1 | contig 40603 bp, 66 predicted proteins | sample CryBogCBH27Jul09_FD_184611 | JGI IMG/M metagenome (GOLD analysis project Ga0208387, IMG submission 184611) | Freshwater microbial communities from Crystal Bog, Wisconsin, USA - CBH27Jul09 (SPAdes) | ecosystem: Environmental > Aquatic > Freshwater > Lake | place: Crystal Bog, Wisconsin, USA...
ACTTGGTCCCATACTGGATCCTTTACGGCAACGGGTGATGTTAAAGGTCAGGGAACGAGCCTCCACACTCACGTTCATTCTGGCGTTCAATCTGGTGGAAGCAATACGGGGCAACCAGTATGACGATCATTCACAATACGCTTTTACTCGATCAAACAGCTTGGGATTTAGTTCTCGATGCTAATGGAAACATTGCGCTTTCCGGGAATCCCTATGCTATCGCTCAAGATGTAGCCTCGGCTACTCGAACCTTTCTCGGTGAATGCTGGTACAACACCAATTTAGGGCTTCCCTATTGGCAGGATATCCTTGGAGAATTTCCCCCCTTGTCTTACATTGCACAGCAAATGCAAACTGAAGCTTTGCTTGTTCCTGATGTTGCTGAAGTGCAGGTAAACTTTACAAAATTCCAGAACCGATCATTGGCGGGTCAAATTGAATTCATTGATACGGATGGAGTGGCTAACAATGTCGCTTTCGGAGGCTAATAAATGACCACAAACGTTCCTGCTATTACATGGGTTAATGGAGCCCCTGTTCTCCCTACAGAACAGGCCATCCTTACAGGAGTTCAAACAGACATTAACGTTGCCTTTGGTGGTGGCGTTAACTCGCAGCTTACAACCCCACAAGGCCAACTTGCTCAATCTGAAACGGCTATCATTGGCGAGAAAAACAATGAAATTGCTTATATTGCCAATCAGGTAAATCCAGCCTTTGCCTCTGGCATTTGGCAGGATGCTATTGGTTACATTTATTTCATGACTCGCATTCAGGCAGCGGGAACCGTTGTTCAGGCAACTTGCACAGGAGCGGTGGGAACCGTGATCCCTGCTGGATCCATCGCTCAGGATACTAATGGATACCTTTACAGCCTCACGGCTTCAGTAACCATTCCAGCCAGCGGGAACATCGTTGGAACATTTCAGAATCAAACCACTGGCGCGATTGCTTGCAACGTTGGAGCATTGATTAAAATTTATACCGCTGCATCTGGCTGGGATACGGTCTACAACTCAACGTCTGGAACGCTTGGAAATGCAGTAGAAAGTCGAGCAGCATTCGAAGCCAGAAGGCAAAACAGTGTGGCAGTGAATGCGGTTAACTCAATTCAGGCTATAGAAGCTGCAGTTCTTACTGTTCCTAACGTCTTACAGGCTGTTGTAGTTGACAACCCTAGCGGAACGGCAATTAGCTATGGATCAACGAGCTATTCAATCGCTGCTCATTCAATGGTTGTTTCGGTTGGTGGTGGTTCCTCCTCTGCTATTGCACAGGCAATCTGGAACAAAAAGCCTCCGGGTTGCGGATATAACGGGAATACAACCGTTACGGTTTATGATACGTCCTACGCAACCCCGATTGCCTATTCCGTCACTTATCTGACCCCAACTGCAACGAATTGCTATTTTGATATAGTCATTAAAAGCAATTCTTTGCTTCCATCAAACATTACTCAGCTAGTCCAAAATGCGGTTGTTGCTTCATTTAACGGCCAAGACGGGGGGCAAGCTGCTTACATTGGGCAGACTACTTATTCAGGGCGCTATTACGCCAACATCAACGCGATAAGCCCTTATGTAAATATCGAAGAAGTCTATCTTGCAGCCTACAATTCAGTAACCGCTGGATCTTTTGTTATTGGTCAGGTCTATCAAATTTTGACGCTTGGCTCGACTACGCAAACGCAGTGGAACACGATAGCAGGAACTTCCGGGGTCACTTATGCGGTGGGCTCAACATTCACCGCTGCAACTATTGGCGCAAGCTCAGGCAATGGCACAGCTCTGCAATTTGCGCTTTTGGTTGCATTCGGCATTGACCAGCTTCCAGTTCTTTCTGCTTCAAACGTAACAGTGACGCTGGTGTAATTATGCAAAACTGGGACGAGACGCTTCTTAGCCAATACTACAATTCTCCAACGATTTATTCGCTGTTGAAGTCATACAATGACGCTGTAGACCCAGCAAGTGACATCGCACAGTTTTATGCAAACATTTGGGACGTAAACACGGCTGTTGGAAGTGGTCTTGATATTTGGGGGCAGATTGTTAACGTTTCGCGGTATCTGCAAATTCCGGGCTCTCCCAATTATTTAGGCTTTGATGAAGCCTATCTTGCTCCTTATGCCAGCACAGGACCGCAACCATTTAACCAAGCTTCCTTTTATTTGGGAACAGCTCAGACTACAACTTATTATTTGTCGGATGACGTTTATAGGCGTTTGATTATGGTTAAAGCTGCCGTAAACATTAGCAACTTAGCAATTCCCAACATCAATTCCTTCCTGCAGTATTTTTTTGGAACTTCTATCAGTGGAAGTCCTTATGGGGTGGCTTATGTTGTTGATGGGTTGAACATGAGTTTGACGTATCATTTCAACTTTATACCTAATGCTTGGCAGCTTGCTATTGTGCAAAATTCAGGCGTGTTTCCAAGACCCGCTGGTGTACTCGTCAACGTCACTTATTAACAGGATCAATCATGCAAAGTACAAACATTCCTACAAAAATTCCTATTCCTTTTGCTAGTTCTGCTGGATCAAGTTACAAAAACACAATTCCAACAGCCTCCCAAATTGGAATTACTAACGGTAAAGCATCTTTGACGGATGGGTTTCCGCCTTTGACCTTTCAAGCTATTAGCTCAGGCGGTGTCCCCCCATTTGGTGCAGATTTCAACGGGATTCTTAATGAAATAACGGCAATCACACAATGGCAACAAGCCGGAGGATTTTTTGCTTATGATTCATCTTTTTCGAGCACTATAAGCGGTTATCCAAAAGGATCTATCCTTCAATCCGCTAATCTTGCTGGTCTTTGGGTAAGTACGGCAGAAAATAATACAACAAATCCCGACACGGGCGGTGCTGGATGGACTTCTTTTGCATTTGAGGGTTCACAAGCGATAAGCATCACGACTGCTGACGTAACGCTTACCCAGCTTCAATCTGCTTACCCTATTTTAATTGTTTCTGGGGCAATTACAGCTGCAAGGAACCTGATTTTCCCAGCAGTCGTTGGGGAATGGATTGTTCAGAACAATACGACCGGAGCATTTACTCTGACGGCAAAGACCGCTTCAGGTACTGGCGTGACATTGACTCAGGGTCAATCGACCTATATCTATGGTGACGGTACAAATATCGTTTTTGCTGATTCTGCAAAAGTAGCAAGTTTCAATGGAAGAGTCGGAACGGTTTCATTGACTGCAACGGACGTGACTTCTGCACTCGGCTTTACGCCATACAACTCAAGCAATCCTGCAGGATATTTATCTTCTGCTGTAACAACCTTTAACACAAGATCGGGCGCAGTTACGCTTACCAGCTCAGATGTAACGACCGCTCTTACTTATACGCCATACAATTCATCAAATCCTTCTGGCTATACCCAGCTTATTCAGTTTGGTTCGTCTTTATCTGCCAGTGGATATCAATACTTGCCAAATGGTGAACTCACTCAATGGGGCGTAGCAACTATTTCAAGCGCAGGAACATTTTCTTTTCCCACGACTTTTCCTAATGCTTGCCTTAGCATTGTTGCTTGCGATATTGGTTATTCTCTATATCCAATGGGAATAAGTGCAGCTTCAACTTCTCAATATAACGCTTACACAAATCCTGGAACTGTAAAAACGTTCCATTGGATGGCTGTTGGATACTAAGGAGAACATTCATGACAAAGTATTTCGACCCAAAAAGTTCTGGGTTTTATGATTCAGAAATTTATCCAAATATCCCATCAACAGCAATTGAGATTTCTAAAGCTGAATTTATTAGCTTAATGCAATCTCAATCGAATGGTGGAGTGATTTCCGTAAACTCTAACGGTGCAGTTGTTGTAACCAACAAAGTTTTTACAAATGAAGAACTTATAAGCATATACGAAGCTGCTGCTCAAGATAATTTGGATCTTGTGGCAAAATCATGGGGCTATGATTCGCTCATTTCAGCTTCATCTTATTTGTTTTCAACAAATGCCCAATACAAAGCAGATGCTGAAGCCTTAATTGCTTGGCGTGACAGCTATTGGGCTGAAGCGTACACTATTGAACAAGGCACTTTGCCTGATACTGCAGAAGCGTTTGTGGCTATGCTACCAACGCCTCCAAATAAACCAATTGTTTAAAAGGAAAAAATGAGCATAACTTTAACGTTAGAAATACCAGAAGTAGAAGCAATCGTTGCCGGATTGCGTAAATTACCAATGGAACTTGTTGAAGAAACAGTTATGAAGATTAAGATTCAAGCAATCCCACAAATTCAAGCTGAAAAAGTTTCTGCTGAGAATGAACAAAATTTTTCGGGTGCTGAAGATCCTGCAAACGTTTAGACTATTAAAAGAGGATAAATATGTCACTGAAGCAACTGGTTTTGGAATTAACCACTGAAGCTCGTAAGGAATTGAAAGAGCTTATTGAATGGGTCGAAGCTGAAGAAGCAAAGCTTGTTTCCGAAGTCGCTGCAGACCTTGCAGCAAAGGCCGATGAAATCGCCAAGGAAGAGGCTCCCGCGCCTGTTGAAGCTCCCGTAGCTGAAGCAGAGCCAGCAGGAGAAGAATCCGCTCCTGCTGAATAAGGAGCAACTATGAGCTGGGAGGCAACTATCGCTGCAGTATCTCTGTTCTACATGATCGTCAGTGGTGTGATTGGATGGTGGACAAAAAGCATTTCTACCAGCCAACGGACGGTATCTGACAATCAAAGCCAGTTAGCTAGAGATATGAGAAATCTGGAGCTTTTGCTTCCCAACGAATACGTTAAAAAGACAGACCTAGACCAAAGGCTCTCAAGAATGGAGCACACGCTAGACCTCATAATTACCAAGCTAGATCGGAAAGCCGACAAGGAGTAGCGATGTTCAAACGCTTATTGTCACTCTTCAAGCCCAAATCATTCGATGCTGAGCCAGTTATAGGTTCTTATTTCGACCGCCATCCAGAACACCATCCAGACAAAAAGCTCAAGGCCACCAAGCCAAAGGCAAAACTTAATCAACCAGTAGAAGCAATCAAAAAGGCAGCTCCAAAGAAAACTCCAATTAAGAAATCAACGATTAAAAAAGGTACAAAATGAACATCATAATTTCTACATCTATTAGTTTGATTGTTAAATGGCTGTCTGATAGCCAACTTAGTATCCCTCAAATCACTCGAATCAAAAACCTGATTTCTGATTTAGAAGGACGTGCAATCGACTCTGTAATTAAACATCAATCCGCTGCAGATTTGGTGAAGTCTTTTGCAACCAGTCTCAGCAATACGGCGGTGGACACTATCGTTAAGCTTCTTCTTCTTGCGGTGCGAGCCAATGGCTAACTTGAACACCAATCAAGGTTTCAATGCTTACGCCATTTTAGTTCCTGCAATCGGTATTGTTTCATCAATGCAAGATGGAACGTGGAAGTGGGTTCTTCTGACTATTATTAGCCTTGTCACGGGCATTGTTGGATTCAAGACCACGGGAGATAAGGTCGAGACAATTGATCCTTCTGAAGACCTTCAAGACGTTTTGAAGGACGGAAGAAAATGAAAACCAGTCAAACTGGAATAAACCTTATTGCCGAGTTCGAAGGCTGTAGAACTACGGCATATTTTGATACGGGTGGAGTCCTAACGATTGGTTATGGGCACACGGGAAAAGAACTTAAAAAAGGCATGATTTGGACAAAAGAACATTGCGTCCAGCAGCTCAGCGCAGACCTCGCCTCTCGTGAAAGCATCCTCACTCATTTCCTTGATGGCATTCTAACGACTCAGAATCAGTTCGATGCTCTTATCTGTTTAGGCTTTAACATAGGCATGGGCGCGCTGCACACGTCTGACGCTTTCAAATATCACTGCAGGGGCCAATACGACCGAGCAGCAAATGCTTTTATGAATTGGACCCACGATAACGGAAGCGTGGTTGTGGGCCTTGTCAGAAGGCGCAAGGCTGAGAAAACTCTATATGCTGCCTTATAGAAGAGGACTAGCCGTTTTTTTGTTTTTGCTGCTTTCTGGGTGCGTAAGAGTGCAGCCAGAAATCAAACCAACGGCCTCGTGCCCAAAACTGGAAATGCCTCCAGTTCCACAGAAAATGTATCTTTCTATCAACGGAGACAAAATAGAAAGCGATGCAGAAGGCGAATCATTTTTTCGATATTATGTGCGTGGACGTCAACTTCTCAAATGAGCTGTGCAAGTCATTATCTCAACTGCTACCCAACAGGGTCGGTGATCTATCTCAAATTTGATAAAGGCGCGATAGTTGGGGCTGAATGTGGTTATGACATTGAAGGGCGGTTATGACAAAACCATTTGAAGACGGGCAGGATTACGATGAAGAAAAGCATCGAGGCCCAAAATTAAAAAGGCAGCATCAAGATGGATACTGCCTAGCTTGTAACGCTCCTATAGAATTCGGATCTTTTTGTGATGATTGGTGCAAAGAAGATCACGAATTTGAACAGGAAATGAGGAAGATCATCGGAAAGCCTAAACGTTAAACAATCAGCAATCCTATGCAATCATCTAACAAATCTGCTTCTGCCGAACAATCATAAATAACCAAGTACGGAACCAAGAGGAAAGACAAAAATACCCACCGCCCTTAAAATTACCATGCCATTGATTGCATCGGCATGAGCTAATTCAACTATATTCATGATCCAACCGATCCCGGCTCCGATCAAAAACAGAAAATACCAAATTTCATCATTCATATCCTTTCCTTTTAGTGCGCTAAAGGTGTTTTAAGCCTTTTGACGTGGTTTTTAGGATGGAGGATATACTTCTCCCCCATTTCTTCAATCATTCTTTCAGTTCGAGCTTGATGGTATTCAGGAAGCAAATCTCTTATTGCGTCCATTTTCCCGGCTCGAATCATTTGTTGGATTAAATTTTGGTCATTGTTTGTCATGATTTTTCCTTTTCTTCAATGCTATGGTTAGCAATCAATTCATGCTTCCCCGGACACTTTTCATGATGAAGATCCAGAAGCTTCATGATGCTGATGTACGGCGGATAATAAACTTCAGATTCCATTTGTAGAAGTTCTCCAACTGAAAACCCAGTTTCCATTGCTACTGTCGCGTGAGTCAATCCGCTCCGGCGAAGGTTTCCAACAATCAATCTCCAGTTAATTTCATCTGGATAGTTCATTCCTTTCCTCCTATCCCGTGGTGCTGTTCTGCGAAACGGACGCCAGCCCTAAATCTTTTCATACCCGTTGTTGGTTCTGGCAAAAACCCCTTGGCAATCTCCCCCTCCGTCATCGGCTTCTTTTCTGGCTCGCAAATAAGGTAATTACGAATTTCTTCAAAGGCGTGATACAGCCTGTCAGAACAAGGGCTTGATGCAATGTCATAAGCATCAATTGCTTGTATCAACAGTTCTCGTTCTTTGTTCATTTCATCGCCATCCCAATCTCAATCGCCATCCCAATCTCAGCGGCGGCTTTTACTATCGCTCTGCGGGTTGCGGCATTGGCTTTACCGTCGTGATTCTCAAAAATTATTGGGGCCTTCCCTTTAATTCCTATCCGCGTCTGATCCGACTCCACACACACAGCCAGTTGCAACTTCACCGCCAGTCTTAGCGCATCACCGTCGTCTTCTAATGGATCAAACGTAAATCCTTCAGCGTCCCATAGGCATTTCAAACGCTCGTTCCAAAACAGCCCAAGGCCATCCATCCCCGCTGCCTTAGCTGCAAGTTCTAATAGTTCTTTGTCGTTCATCTCTCCTCCTTAATCTTAGCTAGTGCGGAGTGTGCTGTATCAATGATGTGCCATAGAGCGTCAGCCATCGCTTGTTCGTTTTGGTCTCTATTCCAATACTCCTCTATATGTTCCATAGCCTCAACCAACCCATCAACTAGGTCGGCGCGGATGTATGGGGTGTCTTGTGGCATTACATTTTCTTCGCTTGAAGTCCATCCTATAAGCCTTGCGTCAGGCGGTGTAATCCAAATCTTCTTAGGTGGTTTGGTCACATTAGCCCCCAGTGACTGTGACAAGCCCGTAAGCAAACAAACCGCCCATAACCACCCCTAGTGCTATGAGGCTGGCGTATTCAACCCACAGCGGGGCTTTCTTTGGCTCAATGAAGTTTCCTTGATACATTCTGTTAGGGTTGTATTTATTTTTCATTTTCTTTCCTTTCGTGGTGCGCCGTCCTTGGCGCGGGTTTAATCTTCATTTGTTTGTCTCCTCTTATCTAAACCAATAATCATTCTCACCGGGGTGTTTCCTTAATAAGTTGTGATATCGTTTTCTGATAAAACCCATGAGCAAGTACAACCGTTTACCGAATGTAATGCTTTTATTTCAAGAATTGGGTCACATAATTCACTTAACGCAAATTCAACGTCTTTTGCGTATTCTTTTTCGCAAGCTCTTTGCGGGTTAACGTGATATTGATCGAGAATTTCTCTAATAAATTTAAGCCCGTTTTTGTTTACTTTTTTAGTGTTCATTTGTCTGTCTCCTTTCGTGGTCTAAAGATTTAAGGTACGATTGAAGTATGACATATTGTCATACATTACGCAATAGGGAAGACAAAAAAAAGGCGAACCGTGAAGATTCGCCAATGATGGACTTCTGAGATCCATCGGAGAGTAAGCAGGAAACACAATCTCATGAGGAGATCGAAGGCAACTTTACTACAGACAAAGATAGTTCTGCCAATCTTTCCTCATCAATTTCCTTGTGTCTTTGCTTATGGCAAATTTGACAAAGCCAGATGACCAGTAACGGATAATCATAATCCTCATGATGGGCTAGTGATTTCTCATGGCCACAACGCTCACAGGGCTGCTTTTCGAGCGTACCGTTCTTTAGTGCTCTGCTAACTGCATTGTGCGCTGCTGCGCGTCTACAGTCGGCTTTACGCCATAGCCTGTTAGTCATGACGTTAAACGCTATACGTTCCGGGAGTTTTCCACGCTCCCGGTCGTAAGCTCTAATTCGCTCTATGTTGTTCAGTCGATGTTGAATAGAGTCTTCACGCTTGCATTGTTTGCAGACATTAAGATGACCATCGGCCATATTTGGATGCCTGTAAAACTCATGCAGTGGCTCACTTTCCTTGCACTTCTTGCATATTTTGAAATTGACCATGCTGCATCCTCCGATTAGAATGAATCCCTTTCAAATCAACAACATATCAGAAAGGCACGTCCGAATCAAAACCATCATCATCCATTTGACCTTGATGATTGCCGTTTTGTTGCCCTGAGTTGTTATCCCTGCCTCCCAGCATTTTCATCGAAGAGCCCACAATTTCAGTGGTGTACTTCTCGATTCCGTTGCCATCAGTATATTTACGGGTTCTCATTTGGCCCTCTACAAAGCAGACAGCTCCTTTTTTTAGGTACTCCCCTGCAATCTCGGCCAGTCGGTTGAAGAACACTACTCGATGCCATTCAGTGACTTCCTTTTGCTGGCCCGTTAGTTTGTCCTTGTACCGCTCAGTCGTTGCGATTGAGATATTAGTAACGGCTCCACCCGATTGACTGTATCGGACCTCTGGGTCCTTTCCAAGATTTCCGATCAACATGACTTTGTTCAGACTAGACATAAATGCTCCTATTTGATTTGTAATGACGTTCCAGCGGTAAGAATTGCCCCTTCGATTTCGACTCCAGCTTTCAAGTCATCCTTGAGTTTGGCCTTATCCAGAACCGGGGGCGGTGGCTCTGGGATCGTGAAATACTTGTCTGGAATCTTTGCCTCGTCCTCAACCTTCAGGGCTGGCGGGTTTTTCTTCACACTTATGACGAAGTACGGGCATTCAATCTTAGTTATCCCGGTCCGCTCCATGTTGACCTTCAAGTAGTCTTTGATTCGGTCTATCCGGTTCTCTATGGCTTTTCGTCTTGCTGCCATGTCTTTCTCGGCTTCCTTGATAGCTGCAGCCGTGTTTTCAAGATTCCGCATAAACATGGCAACGTTGGTGGATTTAACCTCAAGGTCTCCAGCCATGCCCTCAAGAGTATCGGCCAGCGTTTGCTCATCTAGGTCCATATCCTTCAGCTTTTCCATGTCAGCAATGTAATTGTCGGCAATTTGATAAAGCGTTAAATCAGTCATTATTGATTCTCCAGTTTTGATTTTGCTTGGTCTTTTGCTTCAGTGAATCGCTTAATAGCATCTTGGTCTTTTTTGCCTTGAGCCAGGCGATAAGCTGCGGTGTAATATTTTTTTATCTCTTCTTCATTGCTAGAAGATTCAATGGCCGATATAAAATCAATAATCTGATTCTCTGGGATTTTCTCAGCCGTGGGTTGCCTGGTTGGTTCAGGCTGGATTTCGTGTGTCTGAGTCTCTGAATCGTTGTCTCCTTCCGTTGGAATCGCAAAAGCCTGAAGTGCTGCATATTTATAAGCTGCACTCATGGCCTTGTTGGTTGCCTTATCTCCGCTATCCATAGCTTCCCCAAAAGTTTTGATGATGTGTTTGCTGCCATCTTCAGAACTTACAAAGTCAAATTCAACCTCAACAGTGACATAAAACAGGGCCAAACCTCTCTGGCTGATACGCTCGACACAATCTCGCGCAATAACTCTAGGCAATATGCAAAGTTTATGCTCGGCTAACAGTGGGCTAATAGTGTTAAAAATGTCGTCAATGCCTCGAAATTTGTATCCAGCCCCTTGAGTATTAGTTCGGCTTTTGGTGATGCCAATTTTGGATAATTCAGTTTGCACTGAGTTAATTGCTTTATAAACTTTCATTTCATTTTCCTTTTTCGTGGTTAATTTGGGATGCCGTCCCAAAAGTTTTCGCATTCAGGCTCCGAAAAACCGTAACGCTGGCATTCTTTGACATACTCCAACCTCTTCAAATCTTCAGCAGTTGGCTTCTGTCCTGCTTCCGCTTGCTGAACCGCTGTCACATTTGGGAATGGCAGGTGGTTAATGTACGGATACGCAATAAATCCTAAAAAAAAGCAGATAATATTAAGCATGATTCACCTCAGAACGGTGAACAGATGACGCTGATCGGAACGGGCGCATTGCCATGATCCGTTTTAACGTATAGATAATTTACGTTTGGCCTCATCTTGTTCATGACGCACTCACGCGATTTGATAAACACTTCTTCGGCGCTCATGGCTTCTGGGCCATCGTAGTTCCTGAGCTTGTAGACAGGCTCAACAGGAAGAATTGTAGGCGGTGGGGCTTTAGACGCGCATCCAGCTATGCAGACTGGAAGCGCTAGGGTGACTAGCTTTAGCATTTGAAAAACTCCTTTCGTGGTTAATAATCATTCTTTCGGCTATTGTAATACACTTCTGGGGCCTTGTCTTGCGCTTGCTTCTCCCAGTACGCAAGAGAAATACACCAAAGCATCCGACCGAGCTTTTCAAATTCGCCTCGCTCAAGCCAGTCTTCAATAGTCTCTATTTCGTCAGGGGTGGCTTCACCTATTGCCTCGGCAAAATTATCGTAGTGATTGGGGTTATATTCACCTTCAAGCAGCTCTTCCTCAATCGCTTCCAGCGCGTTATCTCTGTCGCACTGGTCTTGGTAAGGCTTTTCAAGCCAACGATCATAGTCCATGATTTTCTCCTTTCGTGGTTAGTTTGACAGGGTTTCGTAAGCTGCCCAGCACTCGTACCGAATGACTCCGGGGCCATCGTACATTGGGCCAGCAAGTTCAGAGAAAGTTGGCTTGCCCTTGATCTCATCTCTCAAGAACTTGTTTTGTGAAGGTCCGTTGTAGGAATACCCAAGGGCCTCCATCTTTTCAACGAAATCGCCAACGTTTTCTTGCTGAAGGTCTATGGTTTTCCAGCCAGCTTCAGACTTGGTTACGATTCTGTAAAGCATTTCAATCTCCTTTCGTGGTTTCAAGATTTAAGGTACGATTGAAGTATGACAGAAGAAGTATGACCATGCAACAATTATTTCATTCCCAATCACAAATGAAAGATTTCATGGTTTTTTCTAAGGATCGGTAAGACTTTTTGTCAATTACAATAAGCTTGATTTTTGGAAAATATCGAGCCATTCGGGCTATTTTTGTTTTGCTTCTGTCATCCATCCACCCTTTGACTTCATGGTAAGACTCTGACTCGTCAATCTCTTGCACCAAAAAATCTGGCAAATAACTTACGCAACCTCTTTTTATTCCTTCGAACCAAAAAGTTTTGGGCTCATGGTCCCAGTCTTTTATCTTGTTGTGTGATTTTAGCCATTGAAGATAGCGAGCATAATTTGCTTCCCATGCCGACCTGAAGAAATGGTTTTTCCCGCCAATATCTCTCCATGCTCCTTTCCATGAAGCTTTTCTATGCACAACCTGATTCCCATTTTTTGCCCAAGTTCTCAATCGCTTTGAAATCAATTCGTCTTTTGCTTTTTCATCCATGTTTTTCCACATCAATTTAGACTTTTGAGACAAGATTTCTTTGGTTTCTTCTGAATGCTTAAGGCCGAGCGCACCTCTGGGATGGCCTTTATCTTGTATTCTTTCTTTTGCTTTTCTGGAAATTTCTTGTCCATTGTTTTTTACCCATTGAGTCATAGGGCAATTTTCAGAATAACGGTTTTTCATGACTTCAGAATGTTGTGGCCGTTTCCTTCCTTTTAATTTTTCTCCCATAAGTTTTTTGGACCGTTTCATGAACTCGGAATTTTGATTGATTCTGAGCCCTAATCGAGATGCCTTGTCTCTAACTTGACCTTCTGATTTTGAAAAGTGTTTCATGCACCATGCTTTGCCTTTTTCTGGGTAAAGCTCAATAAATTCAACTATTTCAGCTTCTGTCCACGATGACCTCATATAGCCCTCAACAAAATTTAATGGTTTAATCCGATTGAATTTATCACAAAACAAACCAAAGACACGTCAAAATAAATGTATTACCTTTCCGTTTTGATGTATGATTGAATTATACGGGCCTTGGGTTCGTATGAAGTACAATGAAGTTAGGCTAGGGTAGCTCCCGAAAAGACGGTTCCTCATCGTTCTGCCTACTTTTTTTAATGAGGCTTAACCTTTTGAGGGAAGGACCATGACAAGAAAACGCAGAATTTTATTGCCCGCTTTGGAGACTGAAGTATTCGTTCATGATACTGATGGAACGTTACGGATAACTCAGGAAGACGGCGAATACGGGATTATCTTAACAAGAACACAAGCTGACGACCTTTCAGCATTTATTGCAGAAAATCTCGTACACCTCCAAGACTTTTATGATCGGGAGGAATGATGCACTTTTACGCGCATAACATCGGAGATTATCGAAAGGACACTTCGCATCTTTCGCTTCTTGAGCATGGCATCTATCGACAACTCCTCGATTCTTACTATCTGAACGAGCTTCCTCTATCCGGCGATATTGCAAAACTTATGCGTTCGCATAGCGTTCGCACTGCGGAAGAACAGCAATCGCTTCAAAACGTATTAGATGATTTCTTTGAATTAACAGAAGAGGGATACGTTCACAAGCGTTGCGATGAAGTTATTGCTGCTTATCACGGCAAATCTGAGAAAGCTAGAGAGTCAGCAAATGCCCGTTGGCAAAGGGAAGAGTCAAAGAAAAATGCGAACGCATTGCAAACGCAATCCGAAGGCAATGCTAACCATAAACCAATAACCATAAACCATAAACCAATAACCAAAAAAGAAATACAGACCCCTGAAGGGGTTAGTGATGAAGTCTTCAAGGATTACATCAAGCTGAGGAAAGGATTAAAAGCCCCGGTTACTGAAACAGCGATTAAAGGACTTGAGCGCGAAGGTATGAAAGCCGGAATGTCGTTGCAACAAGTCATGGAGATTTGTTGCCAGAACGGATGGAGAGGCTTCAAGGCAGACTGGATGAAAGAAAAAGAAGCAAAGAATGCAGGAGACCGGAACAGAGAAGTATTATCGGGTTTAACTCGTGGACTTGTAGGAGGAGGGAAAAATGTTGGACTACTTGGAAAGTGATTTTTGCGAACCATCCGAAGGGATGGATTACGTCTTTGGACGAATGGGCGCGATTTACGGCGCTGCATTTATGCGCCATTGGGAAGGAGTGGACGTAATGTTGGTTAGGCAGACTTGGGAGGAAATGCTCGGAATCTTTTTGACGTACAGGCCCAAGCTTGATTATGCCCTGAAGCACATGGACCCTAAATTCCCTCCTTCGGTTTTGGCATTCAAGGAGCTTTGCAACGATGGGCCAGCGATACCGCCTAAGCCAGCCCCAAGAATTAAACATCAATCAAAGACCCCTGAGCAGATAGCCAAGGCTCAAAGAGACAAGGAAGAGGCTCTGGATAAGCTGCGAGAATGGAGTCAAAAGTTAAAGAATCGCCAACAAGTTATGAAGAGCAACTAATGAATAACTCAAAGAATGCGCTTGTTAGAGTCCGAGAGACCTTCCTAAGCGCAGAAACATCACTAACCCTGCCGATGATACGAGAGAGAACTAATCTCTCAAACTCTGCCATTTCAATGGCCCTTTGCCATTTGTACAGAAACAGATATGTAAGCAGGGAATTGACCGAAAGAACGCATGAGAGGGCCAGAAAAACAATCTGGTCCTATAGATACCATCCTGAAAAACTACCAAAACAAGAAATCTAGGAGAAACCATGACCGAGAACACATTAACCGTAAAAGTTCAAAAGCTTGTTCAAGAAGCTCGACTTCCTGAATACGCAACCGATGGATCAGGTTGTTTTGATATCTTTGCAGTGATGAAGGAAACGCAATCCATATATGCGGATATGCCAGTCGCTATTGCAACAGGATTAGCATTTGAAATTCCTGAAGGATACGTTATGTTGATTTATAGCAGGTCCGGGCATGGTTTCAAAAACTCGGTAAGGCTTGCAAATTGCGTGGGAGTCATTGATTCGGACTATCGAGGAGAACTTAAAGTAAAGCTTGCAAAAGATTCTGAATATACACTTTCTCTCAACATCACGCATGGGGACCGTATCGCTCAGGGAATGATCGTGCCTATCCCTAAAGTTGAATTTTTTGAAACGACAATGCTTTCTGATACCGACCGAGGAATAGGCGGTTTCGGTTCAACCGGGGCATGACTATGACTACTGTAAGCCAAAAAACTAGGGCCAATGGATCTTTTTTGGATGCTGCAGGAAGACTGGTTTCAATCAAAGGGAAACGCTTTTGTGAAAGCTGCAGGGAATACAAACCAAAAGACAAAGCCCCGGCTGTAAAGGGCTGGCGCTGTCTGGACTGTAGAGTGGTGAAAAAATGAGCGAACACTTCTTCACATTATCGGCCAGTCAAGGTGGCCCCGGTTACGTCTCAATAACCGCTTATAGCTGGACTAGAGCGCGTGAAATCATGTTTGGGATATACAACGGGAAATGGGCTTTTCAATATGACTCGATAGACCAAATTCATGCAAATGACCAGCTCTGCCTTTTGAAGATAGTTGAAAAGAGAAAGCCGAAAGATGGATCAAGAACAGCATAAATATCGTTGTTTAATTAGGCAACTCTTAAAGTATCGCGCTGAGTGGGGGCTTGAGAAATATCGCTGTTATATCAACGGGCCAAAAGCTGCATGGATGAAAAAACTTACTGAAGAGGATTTTGTAGATCAATGGAAAAAAGGAAATCGTGGTAAATCGGGGGATTGGCGATGAGACGTTATTTTGTTCTGGCCCATGATGAAGCAAGGGCTAATGCCAAAAAAGCGGTTGAGGAGGCCCCAGACGGCTATGCAGTCGAAGTTAAGCCAATCAAGCGAACGTTGGCACAGAATGCCAAGCTTCACGCTCTATTGAGCGACATTGCAAGGTATCTTGAGTGGGCTGGTAAACGGCGCGATGTTGAAGTATGGAAGCGCTTACTTACCGCTGCATGGCTTCGTGCTCGTGGTGAACCGCTGGAAATACTCCCTGCTATTGATGGACATGGAGTAGACATTGTATTTCGAAGAACATCCGAGCTTACAAAGAACGAAATGATTGAGTTGATTGAATACATACAGGCTTGGGCCATAGATCAGGAAGTGGAAACATGAGCATTATTGAAGATAAAGTTTGCAAGAAGATTCAGAAACGGGCTCAACACGGGCTCAAAAAGTACGGGGTAACGCTAGAACGCGACGACCTGACGGAAGAGCAATGGCTGGTTCATCTTCAGGAAGAGCTGATGGACGCTTGTGGATACATTGAGGCTTTGCTTTATCGTATGGCCATCATCAAGGCACAAATGAGGCACGATGAACTACCGTAGCAAGAAACTTCTCGAATCTGTCCGAGATTTCCCCTGTCAAATATGCGGAGCTGAAGATGGAACGATTGTGGCTGCACATAGCAATCAAATCATTGATGGCAAGGGTAAAGGGATCAAAGCTCACGATTTTCGTATAGCTGCCCTCTGCTACCGTTGCCATTCAGAAGTTGACCAAGGAGCAAAATTAAACAGACAGGAAAAGCTCAACATTTGGGAGCTAGCTCACAGGAGGACAATTGGACTACTGTTTGAGCGTGGAGTAGTAAAGATTGCCTGACTTGAATGGATTGGATATGCTGACCGGAATCGGCCAGTTTTTTCCTTTCTCTGGCGCTGGAACCGTAACCAGACCCTTCGGGGATTAAACAAAAGGATAAAAAAGGAAAACTTATGATTACCATCGAATATAGGCCCTTAGAAAGCCTTATCCCTTATGCTCGAAATTCACGAACTCATTCTGACGAGCAAATCGCGCAAATCGCTGCCAGCATTCAAGAATTTGGTTGGACCAATCCTGTCTTGGTTGATGGGGAAAATGGTCTTATAGCGGGCCACGGGCGCGTTATGGCTGCGCGTAAACTTGGAATACAAGAAATCCCGAGCATCCAGCTTGCTCATCTAACTGAAGCTCAAAAACGGGCACTTGTTTTAGCTGACAACAAATTGGCCATGAATGCTGGATGGGATGAATCGCTTTTAAAAATTGAACTTAAAGAACTTGCCAATTATGATTTTAATTTGGAAATCATAGGCTTTGATTTAATTGAATTAGCTAATTTATTTGATGAAATTCAAGAAGAAGAAAAAGAATTAAAAGAAGAATTGTATTCTGAAGTTTTTAACGTAATTGTTGAATGCAAAGACGAAGAAGAACAAGAAAAAATTTTTAATCGTTTGGACATCGAGGGATATAAATGCCGAGTTCAAAGTTTGTAATTGAAAGTCCCACATCAAATTCATTCAAAGCAAACAAAGTCAAATCAGCGTTCGATTTTGATGCCGATGTAGTCAGAAAAGAATTCGACGTTAAAATTCCGATTGAAGACAAGAAATGGAATGTAGGTCTAATTGTCGGAGCATCAGGAAGCGGTAAAACAACAATTGCTCGACGCCTGTTTAAAGATTTCCTTTTTTTTGAAGGCTATGAATGGACGGGGCAATCCATTATTGATGATTTTGGCGATCATTCAGCTAAAGACATTACGGAAACGCTGTGCAAAGTCGGGTTCGCTTCGCCTCCTGATTGGCTAAAACCATTTCAAGTCTTATCAAACGGTCAAAAGATGCGAGCAGAACTCGCCAAATTGATCCTAACAAGCGAAAAACCCTGCATTTATGATGAGTTTACTTCTGTTGTGGATCGCCAAGTGGCTTGCGTAGGATCGTCAGCAATCCAAAAATTCATCAGGAAACAAGACAAACAATTCATCGCTGTTTCTTGTCATTATGACATTGAAAAATGGTTGGAACCTGATTGGGTTTACAACTGCGACAAAGCAGAATTTGTCTGGAGGGATCTTCGGCGTCCTGAAATTGTCTGCAACATCAGAAAAGCTGAGCAACGTGAATGGAAGCAATTCATGGAGTTTCATTATTTGAGCCACGATCACAATATGGCAGCGCACAAATACATTTGCGAAATCAATGATCGACCTGTGGCGTGGTGTTCAGTTTTGCATTTTCCGCATCCTCACGTCAAAAACATGAAGCGTATTCATCGAATAGTAATCAAACCTGATTATCAAGGTATTGGACTCGGCAAACAATTTTTGAATGAGATAGCCAAAAAATACAAAAAACAAGGATTTAGAGTGTCATTGGTTACAAGTTCACCTGCATTTGTTCATGGATTACAACATGACAAAGCATGGGCAATGGTAAGAAAACCGGGTCGTTTGAAAGATACGGCAAAAACAGGAATATTGGCTGGATCAACATCCGATGCTCGATTGACTGCAACGTTCGAATTCAAAAGCATTGAACAAGAAAAATCAAACCCATAAATGACATGGCATACACAAGATACGACTGGAATGTTGTTAAAGCATTCTATGAAAGTGGTCTATCTCTTTCAGAGATTACTGAAAGGGAGGAAGTTGCTATTAAAGACAGAAGTTCTATTAGTAAAAAGGCAAAGACAGAGGGATGGATAAAAGGTAAAATTCAACCCCTTGTTGAAAAAACTATCCATGTGAAACAACAGCTTGCTGAGATTTCGGAGCAAAAATCAACACTAAATTCAACAGAGCTTGAGGTTCATCAGACTCTAGTTGATGAGCGCACAAAAGATTTGCACTTCTTTCGGAAGGCCAGTTTGTTGATTGCACAAAGGGCAGTAAAGAAGGTTCAAGAGACTCCAATCATGGATATGAAGGAGTTAGAAATTGCCCAAAATGTCATTGGAAAAGGAAAAGAGAACATTTATGGAAAGTCTCCAGACGTTGCCGTACAGGTCAATAACCAAATTGGTGCATCCCAGCTTAGAGAGATGACCGATGATGAGCTACTCGAAATCGCAATCGGACGCAGCTAGGGAAGTTTTAATCCGTAGGATGGCAAGAGAGGACATCCTGCACTATGCCAATGCCATTGATGTTCCGGGTAGACCCGGATCGGAAGATCCTGATACCGAATTTTTCTATCCAGTCGAAACTACGATGGCTTTGCATCATCGTCTTCTTCTTTCCAAACTTCATCAAGTCTCAAGAACCAAGCATGGAAGAATGATGATCTTCATGCCTCCCGGTAGTGCGAAGTCAACTTATGCGTCAGTGGTGTTTCCATCTGACTATTTAGGGGCTATTCCCGGTAGCAAAATCATTCTTGCTAGTTATGGAGACGACCTAGCCCGTAAATTAGGTAGACGCACTCGCTCTATCATCAAGCAGCCACGCTATAGGGGGATATGGAATGCAGTTCTGACCGCTGAATCTTCAGCAGCTCAGGAGTTCACTTTAACTAACGGTTCTGAATACATGGCTCGTGGAATCCTTGGAGGCGTTACTGGTAATAGAGCTAACGGAATCATCATTGATGACCCCATAAAAGGGCGCGATCAAGCAAACTCACCAATTATTAGAGATAGAACTTTTGCAGCGTATGAGGATGATCTAAAGACGCGACTCATTCCGGGTGGATGGATTTGCATAATTCAAACACGATGGCACGAAGACGATTTATCGGGACGAATCCTTCCAGAAAACTGGAACGGTGAAAGTGGAAAGATTCTTTGCAAAGATGGCAACTATTGGGAAGTTATTTGTCTTGCAGCTAAATGCGAACAGGAGAATGACCCGCTTGGACGTGAAATTGGCGTATATCTCTGGCCAGAATGGTTCGACCGTAAACACTGGGATCAGTTCGAGCAAAACCCAAGGACTTGGGCTGCACTCTTCCAGCAACGTCCCGCTCCGCTTGAGGGTGATCTATTTAAGCCTGACCAAATTAAAGTAGTTGATGCAATACCCGCTGGAAACATCAAATGGTGTAGAGGATGGGATTTAGCCAGCTCACCGGAAGGTGACTATACGGCAGGAGGCAAACTCGGAAGGCTCGAAGATGGGCGGTACATTATCGCGGATATGGCCAGAATGCGTGTAGGCCCTGACCAGCGGGACGCTGCAATGATCAATATTGCCTCACAGGATGGGCGAGGTATTCGAATAAGCATTCCCCAAGACCCCGGACAAGCTGGCAAAACCCAAGTCTTATACCTTACTCGTGCATTATCGGGATACAATGTAAAAAGTTCGCCTGAGACGGGAGACAAAATAACGCGCGCAGAACCTTTTGCAGCTCAGGTGAACGTTGGCAACGTGCTTATGCTTCGAGGAGATTGGAATCAAGCCCTCATCAATGAAATGCGAGTGTTCCCTAATGGAGCTCATGATGACCAAATCGACTCCCTGTCAAGAGCGTTTTCTGAAATAATGGTTGCTCGTAAGAGTTTCTTTGGATAGGGGTTTTATGTTCAACTGTTTCAAAAAGAAAGCCAAGGCTCCCGAAGAGCCACAAACGCAAAAGGTTAAGAATAGCCTTTTTAGCACACATACCTTTGACGCTTTAGACCCAGACGCAGCAAAGTTTGCCTTAAACGATAGAATAGTTTCCCTTCAGAAAGAGCAGCCAGCCCTTCATGGCGAGTTTGCAATGGATGACTCCAGCAATGGAGTTGCTGCTTTCAAAATGTACTATCCCAACGGTGGAATCAATACCGTATCCGAGGCCGTTGTTGGATGGTATGCAACCCAAGGGTTCATTGGGGCCCAACTTTGCGGAATCTTGGCTCAAAACTGGTTGGTCAATAAAGCTTGCGCAATGCCCGGAGATGATGCCATTCGTAAAGGCTACAACATAGCAACGGATAATGGAGACGAGCTGGACCCCGATGCTTACAAAATCCTCAAAGCTTACGACCGAGCGTTTAATGTCAAATTCAAAATGCGGGAGTTCATCCGCAAGGGTCGCATCTTCGGTATTCGAATTGCGATGTTCAAGGTCCAATCGACTGATCCGCAATACTATGAGAAACCATTCAATATCGACGGTGTTACGCCAAACAGCTACAAGGGCATTGTTCAGGTTGACCCCTATTGGACCGCTCCTTGGCTTGATAATGCTGCTTCAAGTCAGCCTGACACGCTCCACTTCTACGAGCCAACCTACTGGATCATAAACGGGAAGAAGATCCATAGAAGTCATTTAATTATTTTCCGTCATGCTGAGCCCGTAGACGTACTAAAGCCAATGTACATTTATGGCGGTGTACCTTTAACTCAGCAGATCATGGAGCGTGTATACGCTGCAGAGAGAACTTCGAATGAAGCTCCTCAATTGGCTATGTCGAAGCGCACAACTGTCTGGTTGACCGATATGGAAGCCGTTATGTCAGACACTACAGCAGCGATTAACCGACTCCAGCAATGGGCAGCGTATCGCGACAACTACGGCATCAAGCTTGGTGATAAGGAAGCAGACGAATTCCAGCAGTTCGACACGAGCCTTGCTGACTTTGACGCTCTTATCATGACTCAGTATCAACTAGTTGCTGCAATCGCTGGCGTACCCGCTACCAAGCTTCTTGGAACCTCCCCTAAAGGCTTTAATGCTACGGGCGAATATGAAGAAGCCAGTTATCATGAGCTGCTTGAATCAATCCAAGAAAATGATCTCACTCCCCTGCTGCAACGGCATCATCGGCTTGTGGTTAAGTCATTCGTTGAGCCCCAGCTCAAGAAGAGGCTTGACTATGAGCTGGCCGTTAACTGGTTGCCATTGGATACCCCAACGGCTGAAGAACTGGCTCGGACCAATATGATGAAGGCTCAGGCTGGCCAAGTGCTTATCCAGTCTGGGGCCATTAGCAGCGAAGACGAAAGGCAACGATTGGCTACTGACAAAGAAAGTGGATACAACGAGATTGGAATCCTAGAAAATGAGCCTGAAGAAATAGAAGGCGAAGAATTAGCGGATGAAGATTTTAACAGCGTTAAAGACGCTATGGACGCTGCCAAATGGGAAGAAGGAAAACATTCAAGAGCAAAGAACGGCCAGTTTGGCTCTGGCGGTGGTGAAGCATCTTCTAAATCGGAAGAGAAGCCAGCAAAAAAAGAAACAGAAACCAATTTAAACGATGACAAAGAGCATTCAGTTCACAAGGAAATTGGGGAAAAATATTCTTTATTAAAGAATGAATTGGAAAAATCATTTTCTTTGTGGGATTTTTTAAAAAATGAAAATGCAGAAAAAGCTGGGATTGATGGGGTAAATGCAAGCCACGTCAAAGAAGATTTATTAAAATACTATGCAGCAAAACATGAAATTGCATCTGCAATTTCCAAAGAATCGCAAGGTAAGTTTTTTTCAGATCTTACAGATGAGAAAAAAAACAACATAATAAAACTTGAAAATGAAGAAAAACCATACATAAAACCTTATAATTCGGCATTGTCAAATTATGGCGACACTCTTTGGTTTAAAAAACTAGAATCAGAAATAAAGTCGGCAAACATTCGATTGAATAAACCTTTGTCGCATAAATATGGCAAAGTCAAAAAATAAAACTAACGGATTAGTTGGTGGTGCATTGCGTCCCAATGCCAGTATTGCTGCCGACTATTCAAAACCGACCATCAATCTAATTGAATTGATGTCTCGCGATGTCGAACGAGAGCTAAAAAAGCTTTTTAAGGAAAATCACTTTGGCTATGGAATGGATGCTTCTATTTCAAGCCAAGCCAGAATTCTGATTAACTATCTTATAGCTAAGTGGGGAAAGCGCTTCAATAAGATAGCCAAGAGCTCTACAGACCGCATGATAGAGCGAACAATCCGAAATTCAGCGGTAACTCTGGGTTTATCATTAAAAGACGCCAGTGAAGACTTTAGGATTGACACGTCTTTTAGGAACGAACAAATTAACGATGTCATCAAAGCCAGTACCCAAGAAGCTGCAAATCTAATCAAACTGATACCGCAAAAATACCTTGCTGAAGTTCAGGGACAGGTTATGCGGAGCATTACGACAGGAAAGGGGATGGAAGACCTAGTACCATTCCTTACAAAGAAATACAATGGCAATATTCGTCATGCGCGGAATGTCGCTTTAGATCAGACGCGCAAATCGTATCAGTCGATAAATACTTCTCGCCTCAAGTCATTGGGAGTAAAGAAGTTTATTTGGGTGCATACTGGCGGGAGCAAAGAACCAAGGCTTAACCATATTAGAATGTCGGGGAATGAGTATTCCTTCGACGATCCTCCTGTTATTGGTGTAATGTACGGTGAGGAAGTTCGAGGGTTGCCGGGAGATTTGCCCTACTGCCGTTGCATTTGTAAACCTGTCATCAACTTTGATTTAGAGGATTAACATGAAATCTAGCGAAAAAACAAACGCACTAGAAGCATCTATTGCTTCGATTTGCGCCAATGCTTCCCTTGGGGAATCTATTGGTATACATGGCACTTACCACTTTAAGTGCTTTGAATTTGAAGGCGGTCCGCTGCTTTGGGAAGATGACGTTGAGAACGTTGTCACTTATGTCGGCAAGAACTTGCTGCTTCAGACGGGCCTCACTGGTTCCGGCTATACGGTTGTCGGTCCTTATATGGGCCTGATTTCATCCGTTGGCTGGTCTCCATTGTCAACGACCATTTCTAGCGGTACTTACACGACTGGAACGGGCGCGGTATCTCTGACCACGGCAGCAGCTCACGGCTTGCTCCCCGGTGATACGTTTACGATTGCCTCCGCTGCAGGTACGGGCTCATTCGCTGCTCTAAATGGTACGTTTTTGGCAACGACCGGAACGACCGGAACCACGCTTAACTTTACAATCGTTTCTGGCCTAACAATGACCATCACGGGCGGTAACGTTACAACCTCCTCAGCTACCCGCATCAATGACACGATGGCTTCTCACAGCCTCTGGACTGAAGCAGGTTCAACAAACGCGCCAACCTTTGCAGCTCGTATTGCTCCAAGCTTCGGAACTGCTGCTTCTGGGTCTATCTCAACGTCCGCTGCAGTAAGCTATACGATGACCAGCGCCGGAACGCTTGAGGGTGCATTCTTGGTATTCGGTACGGGTGCAGTTGCCACGTTGATGAGTACGGCTGGAACGCTACTCTCTGCTGGTTTCTTCACCGGTGGCGCTCAGCCTGTAAACAGTGGGAACATTGTTCAGGTTTCTTATACTCTCTCAATGTAAGGGGTCGATCATGGTTAATTTTGTTCAAGGCGAAGCCGTAACTCAAATTCTTCCTCCTCCAATTCAGGGAACGGTTCTTGGATTTGGATTTGATCCAAATACGGGCAACGTTACGGTTTTGGTCGGCTATGTTGCTGCAGACGGAACTCAACAGCAGCGTTATTTTGAGCAGAGCGAGTTAGAGGCAACCCCGGTGGTTGCTGTCGAACCTCCTGCTCCTGATCTTTCAGCTCCAACAGAGTAAAACTTTATGACTCTAATCCTTGCAGATAGAGTCCAAGAAACCTGCAGTTCTCCGGGGACTGGTACGATAACCCTCCTCGGAGCCCAGACTGGTTATCAAAGTTTTTCGGCTGGCGTAGGAAATGGAAATACCACTTTTTACGCAATAGCCGATCAAGTTGGGGCCAACTGGGAAGTAGGTCTTGGGACGTATTCATCCACGGGCAATACATTGGCCCGTACAACAGTTTTGGCCTCTTCTAATGCTGGCTCATTAGTCAACTTTGCAAGCGGTATTCAGAACGCGTGGGTGGACTATCCTGCAGGGAAATCTGTCAATTTGGATGCATCTGGATATGTTGATGCCGGTGGAAACCCTTATTTAACATTTAGCCCTCAATCATCGAATCCAACCGCTGCAACCGGATTGATCTGGTATGACCAAAACAAAGACAGCTTGTCTTATTACAATGCTACCGGCTATGAGATCAATATAGGGCAGCAAGTCGATCAAGTTTGCTACAACAACACAGGCTCAACTATTCCAGCAGGAACGGCTGTCTACTTGAGCGGTGGAAGCAGCGGTAATTATCCTTACATCACCCCTGCTATCGCTACATCACAGTCAACCGCAAACATGGTCGGCATTACGGGGCAATCCATTGCCAATGGATCGACCGGCATTGTTGTCATCCTTGGGGAAATTTTCAGCTACAACACTACAGGCATGACTGCGGGGCAGACTCTTTACCTGTCCCCAACCACGGCTGGCGCATTGACTACGATTCAACCGGCAAGCCCGTTCTATGCGGTTCGTGCAGGATTCGTGGTTGTAGGCGGTTCCTCAACGGGTATTATTTTTGCCTCTGTCCGAAACGTCTACACGCTGGGATCGAACATCATTAGCCCCGTATCTTTCACCGCATTCAGCACATCATCTAATGTGCTTCAGCTTTATGGGTACAGTTCCTCCCAAATTGCCGACTTGATTGACATTTGGACATATTCGGGAGGCACTAAGGCTTTTGCCATTAACAATGCTGGGGCTATTTACGCTGGAACATGGAATGGGTCCACAATAGGAACGGCTTATGGTGGGACTGGTTTAACGGCGCTTGGAGCAGGAGTCCAAACGGCTCTTGGAAATGCAGTATCAGGTTCAGGAAACTTTGCTCTGACCACAAGTCCAACCCTAGTCACTCCGATTCTTGGAACGCCACAATCAGGAAACTTCAGCACTGGCACTTTTACTTGGCCAACGTTTAATCAAAACACTACTGGCCAAGCTGGTTCTGTTGCAAACTCGGTTACTTTTAACAATGGCGGTGCTGGCGCAGCTTCAGGAACCACTTTTAACGGCTCTGCAGCTCAAACCATTTCATATAACACTATAGGCGCTCCAAGCACGACTGGAACAAATGCTTCTGGTACTTGGGCAATAAGTATTTCTGGAAATGCTGGAACCGCAAGTGTGGCTGGGGCGGTTAACGGTTTTCTTGCAACTGGAGTAACCGCAACAACCGCAGCTACAGGAACAAATAGCACAGTAGTTGCAACAACCGCTTATGCAATAAATCAAGACATAGGCGGTCCATCTCAGTCTTGGACAAATGTAACGTCATCTCGAGCGCCTAACGCGCTGTATACAAACAGCACAGGAAGGCCAATTCTTGTCATAGTTAGCGCAACCGCTGCAGCTTCTTCAGGACAATGTTACTTTCAGGTCAATAGCGTGACTGTTGCATATTCAAGCGTTTCTTCGGCATCAACAAACATTCCAATTTCAGTCATAGTTCCTGCTGGAGCAACCTACTATTTTGGATATGTAAATGTAACCGGAACAATTAACATTTGGTTTGAACTTAGATAATTATGAGATATTTCAAAAATCCAACCTATTTATTTGTTTATGGGTTTGACGAAACAGATACAAGCCAAGATCAACTCATACAAAATGCAATAGATGAGAAATGGGAAGAAGTAACGGGGAATTGGCCTCCCCCTCTTTCTTCAGAAGAACTATTGGCTTTGTGCAAAGAAAAAGCACAAATGTTTTTGCAGCAAACTGACTGGTCTGAAATTCCTTCTGTCTCTGACTCTTCCAGTATTCCATACTTAGTGAATGTCGCAGACTTTATTGATTATCGCAGAACCATAAGGCAATTAGCGGTAAATCCAGTCATTAATCCTATCTGGCCAGACATGCCAAAAGAGCAATGGGGTTCAACTATTGCTGCTTCATCAAGCTAATATATGCTTGGCAATAACCCGTTATCATCAAATCCAATATCAGGAAACATCCTTACAATTACCTATTATCGGGTAACAATAACGGAATCTGCTTCTTCATCGGATATCCAAAGCGAAAGCACGATAAGTGCTTTATCTATTGCAGAATCCGCCTCTTCCGCTGATGTTTTTTATGAAAACACCAATGATCCTGTAGCAATTACTGAATCGTCTACAGCAGTAGATGCCCAGTCAGAATCAATGACTGCTTCAGTAGCTATATCAGAATCTGCAAAAGCTTTAGATTCATATTCTGAATCAATGAGCGCTTCAGTTTTAATTGTTGAAAATTCACTATCAATTGACTTTGTTTTAGAAAATTCCACTGATTCCGCATCAATTGCGGAGTTCATAAATGCTTTTAATCTTCAATCAGAAAGCATGACCGCCCCAATTAGCATTGCCGAATTGGTATTGATACAGGATAGCCAATCAAATGGGATGACGGCTTCCGTTACGTTGGCTGAATCTGGCGCTGCAATCGACTCTGAATCTGCAAATGCAACGGACCCAGTAACGATTGCCGAAGCATTATCGGCTTCAGATTCTCAATCACAGAATACAACCGGACCCGTATCAATCAATGAATCGGCTTCTGCTAGGGACAGTCAATCAGAAAACATGACTGCTCCGGTATCACAGGCTGAATTTTCTCAAGCAATAGATTCTGTTTTAGAGGCCATGACCGCCCCTAATGCAGTCATTGAATCATCCTCAGCAGTCGATAAAGTTTCAGAGAATTCCGTTGATGGGGTCAACATTTTTGAATCAACGGTTTCTGCAGATTCTCAATTAGAACAAATGTCTACTTCATCTTTAATAGCTGAAACGACAAAATTTGCTGATTCTGCAAATGAGAACATGACTGCATTTGCTCAAATTGCAGAAAATGGCTTGGCGGTAGACACAAACACGGAAAACGTTACAGCCTCTTTAAACATTAAAGAATCATCGAATGCGCTAGATTTCCAATCGCAACTTACAACGTCACTTTTAGCCATCATTGAATCAGGTGTAGCAAGTGATTTTGCATCTAATAAGATGACTGCTTACTTGCAGCAAATGGAATTAGCAGAAGCCATTGATTTTGTTGCTCAAAACATGAGCGCATCGGTTATAGTAACGGAAACGACAAGCGCTGCTGATATCCAGTCACAGATACTGACGGCAGCGGTTCAGGTTGATGAATTTGGCCATGTACTTGATGCTCAATCTGAATCTACTTATTTGGTTCTTGCCGTCATTGAGCAAGGGAATGCGGTTGATGTTTACTATTGCGCTCCAATTTTCAACAGCAGCGAGAAGGTTTGGCATTTGGGGCCAAGGCCAACTTTCTGGTGTGAATGCATTTCGGAGAGGCCAGATTATTGGCGCATGGATCAAAGGCCAGATTTCTGCTTTGCTGAGAAAAGATTATACTATTGGCAAGCAAGCCCAAGACAGTATTTTTGGAGACCCAATGAGTAACACTTACATTCTTGAGAAACGGACGAGTGAAATCATTTGGTATGACATTGACTGCACCAATTTGTTAGACACTAATGAAACCATCACTTCAATCTTGAGCATAACGGCAGATCAAGAAGGTCTGGTTTTTTCTGCTTCTGCAGTTAATTCTTCACCTGTTACTTTTCCCGATGGGATCACTGCTCCAGCAGGTAAAGTCATTTCTGTTCAAATTTCTGAAGGTGTTGTTCCAACTGGATCAACCAATCAAATCTATACCATTCGTCCACTTTTTGATACGAACGAAGGCAACACTCGTGAAGCTACCGTTTTGTTGAATGTCACGAACATTCCTTTCCAGACAGGGAGGGTTATCTAATGCCACTTAAAGAAGGTTATTCAAAAGAAACGATTCAGAACAACATCCGCGAATTGATAAAAGCTGGACATGACCCTAAGCAATCAATGGCGATTGCTTATTCAAATGCCCGTAAGTGCCACGGTGTTGATGAAGAGCTTACCGAAGAAGAGATTGAATCTCACAAGAGAGACCTTAAAGAAGAGCCCGATTCAGAAATTGTGGCGTTTATCGTTTATACGGACGGTGACAGAATCCTTTGGATGAAAAGAACCAAGGATGATACCTGGGGGTTTCCCGGTGGTCACGTTGAAGAAGGAGAATCTCCGATTGAAAGCGCTATTCGCGAGTCGAGAGAAGAGACCATGCACGTCCCAGAGACAGGCATTAACCTGATTTATGAAGAAGGCAAGGTTCGACTCTTTGGATGTAATGATGGCGAATTCGAGCCAGAACTGAATGACGAGCACAGCGATTATGTTTGGGCATCCATCGAGAATGCACCTGAACCGTTGTTTCCGAAGATTGACGGGGATGAAGAGAAAATCGCGGAAGCTGCTGAAGCGAACGCTTCGGCAATGGATAAAAGAGAATACGATACAAACGGGTGGTTCGAAGTAAAAGATAACCCTCTCTCAATGGTAGGGGTATTCCCTTATTCTGGTCGGTCGATTTCCGACGAGTGCGACCCAAACAAAATCTATATGGTTTATAGACCTGCTGAGGAGCTGGGCTCGTCGGATTGCGTTGATTCGTTTAAACTTATTCCTTGGATTGATAACCATACTATGCTTGGCAGTGAAGATGCTGGATTGACTCCTTCCGAGCAAAAGGGCGTTCAGGGCGTTATTGGACAAGATGTTCATTTCGACGGAATGACCCTAAAGGGCAATATCAAGGTATTCTCGGAAGCAATGGCCAACCTCATTGCTAGCGGGAAAAAAGAATTGTCATGCGGATACCGCTGCAGGTATGAATACTCCCCCGGCGTTTATGACGGAATGCAGTATGATTACATTCAACGGGACATTCGGGGCAATCATCTAGCCCTTGTCGATAACGGACGCATGGGCCCCGATGTGGCGGTTTTAGACCATTTTACTTTCACTGTAGACAATAAGGAGTTCATTAACATGGCTGAAGAAAACAAAGAAATGGGCGGGAGCCCAATGACTTTGGAGGAAGTGCATAAATTCCTCGAAGAAGTCATGCCAAAGCTGGCAAAGATTCAGCAGCTCACAGGCCAAGAATTTGGTTCTGCTGGTGCGGAAGCTGTTTCCGATGATGACGAAGAAGGTGATCTTCCATTAGAGGATAAGCCTGAAGTAACTGAAGACGAAGAAGGCCCACAATACGGCGTAGGCGGTCAGAAATCTGAAGAAAAGGAAGGCGAAAGGAGCGAAGGCATGGACGCTGCAGCTATTGCTAGAAGCGTTCAGCTCTCAATCGCGAAAAAGAATAAGCTATACGAAAAGCTTTCAGCCCATATTGGAGCGTTCGATCACTCTGAAATGGACCTGAGCAAGATGGCAAAGTATGGCTGTAAAAAGCTTGGCTTGGATGTTTCGAAAGAGTCACGAGTGACTTTCCTTGAGGCATACCTTATGGGCAAGGGTGCTCCTTCACGTTCTGGCATGGACTCTGCTCCTGTCGCTCGTAAGGGCAATTTCGTTTCACGTTTCTTGGAAGGTAAATAATCATGACTGCTGCGAGTTTCCAATCCGTAGTTAACGTCAATCTCGGTTTCGGTATCCCCGGCGAATTGATTGTTGACGGTCCTCAGCGCGTTGATTCTCTTACGCTTGACAGCAATGGCGGTACTATCGGCCTTGCTTTCACGAAGAGCAATTCAACGAACATTGCAACCCAAGGTGGCACTATCACTTCTGGCTCAACCGTATTCGCGGGTATTTTGGTCAATCCAAAAGCTTACGCTTCTTATGGTGCAGTGGGTGGCGCTCCTCTTGATCCAACCATGTTCCTGTCAGCTAACTCACAGGGCGAATTCATGACGATGGGAACCATCGTTGTAAGCCTTACGGGTGCTGCAAACATTGGTGACTGGATTCAGTACAACACCACGACTGGAGTTCTGTCTGCAGTTGCTCCCGGCAGCTCAGCAACCACTGGCAATGCCCTCATCCCAAATTGCGTTGTTTGGAACTATCCAATCAGCGGTGCTGGCTTGACGGCTATCCGTATCACTGACTAATAAGGACTGAAATATGAGCAACTCTCTCGAACGCAGCTTTATTGGACCCCGCGATGTTCGTGCGGTCCAAATGTCTGCCGATGATGTTTCCGATTACGCTGCACTCGGAGACCTCGGTATTAACTTTGGCGCGAAGAACATCCGCGCTATGGCCAACTATGCAATGGATACTCAGGCCGATGTATCCCAGCCTAGCATCACGACTCCTGTTCAGTTCCTTCAGAACTGGCTTCCCGGTTTCGTCAAGGTTGTAACTGCAGCTCGTAAAATCGACGAGCTTTGCGGTATTTCCACGACTGGCTCATGGGAAGATCAGGAAATCGTACAGGGCCTCTTGGAGCCAATCGGTAACGCTATTCCTTATGGCGATTACACGAACGTCCCCCTTGCTTCTTGGAACACCAACTTTGTCCGTAGAACGGTTGTCCGTTTCGAAAAGGGCATCAAGGTTGGTATGCTTGAAGAAGCTCGTGCAGCTCGTATCCGTATCAGCTCTTCTGCTGAAAAACGCGCTTCTGCTGCTCTGGCTCTTGAAATCCAGCGTAACCTCGTCGGCTTCTACGGTTTCAACAACGGTAGCAACCTGACGTATGGTTTCCTGAATGATCCGGGTCTACCCGCTTATGTGACCGTTGCTGCAACGGGAACGGGCGGTTCTACGCTTTGGAGTACGAAAACCTTTTTGCAGATCGTTGCTGACATTCGGGTTGCTGCTGCACAGCTCCAAACCCAGTCTCAGGACACGATCAACCCAGAAAGTGCTGAGCTTACTCTGGCCCTGCCAACCGATGCTTATCAGTACCTGTCAGTAACTTCTGACTTCGGTATCTCGGTTCGTGACTGGTTGAACAAGACCTATCCAAAGCTGCGCGTTATTTCTGCTCCTCAGCTCAATTACGCAAACGGTGGCGCTAACGTGTTCTACCTGTATGCGGAAGAAGTTGAAGATGGCGCAAGCGACGATAGCCGTACTTGGGTTCAAGTTGTACCTGCCAAGTTCCAAGCTCTCGGCGTAGAGAAACAGGCTAAGGCTTACGAAGAAGACTACAGCAACGCAACTGCTGGCGTACTTCTGAAGCGACCTTATGCTGTTGTGCGTTACTCAGGCATCTAATGGCTAGGGGTGGTTTTATAGACTGCCCTCAATACCTGATGTAAGATTGGATAGGCGGGATTCCCCGCCTCTCCAACTTCAAAAAGGATAATTAAAATGGCTAAGAATTACGTTTTTTCAACGCTTGCAAACGATCAGCTCTATACGAACTGGAATCAAGGCGGTGCAGATTTGCCCGTCAAAGGTCATTCAGTTCTCATCAAGGGCGGTACAGGTGTTGCAAATGATCGACTGATTACCCCTATCGGTGTCAGCACTGAGATTTCTGAATATGACCTTGAAGAATTACAGCGCAATGTGCAATTCAAGGAGCATGAAGCAAAAGGCTTTCTGGTAGTTAAAGCCAAGAATGCAGAAGCCGAAAAAGTTGCTTCCGATATGAACATGGAAGATGAATCAGCTCCCTTGACGGATGCTGATTATAAAACCGATGAAGAGAAGCCAAAAGTAGGTAAAGGTTAATCATGACTTCCACGACACCAACTTTCAACGACTCAGCATTTAGAGAACAGTTCCCCCAGTTTGAGGACACAACTGCCTATCCGACTGCTCAGCTTGATGCTTGGTGGACGATGGGAACGGCCTATATCAACATTGATAACAACTATCCTTGGAACTTCAATTCTAAGCAACTTCAGTTGGCTATAGATTTGATGTGCGCTCATCTTGCAGCATCATTTACGCTAATCAATAGCGGAATCCCTGCTGTAGTTGTGTCTGGATCTTCCGAGGGGACTGTTAACGTTTCTCTCGTGCCCCCTCCAGCAAAAACAGCGTTTGGATGGTGGCTATCTACTACCCCGTACGGAAACCAGCTTAGAGCCCTTCTAAGAGCCGTTGCTAACGTTGGTCTATACGTTGGTGGCAGCATCGAGAATCAAGGCTTTAGACGCGCTGGTGGGGTATTTGGCTAAATGAAGAAGCTCAACCTCGAAAAGATCAAGGCAACTCTTGAGCGAGTTCCTGAAGAATTCGAGGGCATGGTTGCTCAAGTTGGCTTTCCATCTGGGATAAATTACGAAGAAGGCACTCCAGTTGCTTATGTTGCGACCATTCAAGAGTTTGGAGCACCAGAAGTTAACATCCCTCCTCGTCCCTTCATGCGTCCAACTGTCAAAGCAAATAAGCACGAATGGACAAAAATCATTGCAAGCAGAATTCCAAAAGTAGTCATGGGCAAAATGACGGCTTTTGACGTGCTAGACCTTGTTGGGATATCCGCTGCTGCTGATATTCAAGTTACTATTTCAAAAGTTGATTCACCTCCCAATTCTCCAGCGACAATCAAAAGGAAAGGCTCTTCTAAACCTTTGGTTGATACTGGTTTAATGGTTGCTTCGGTGCAAAACGCAGTCAATAAGGCTGGTTCTGACTTTACCGCGAAGGGTGGCTAATGAATCTCCGAGCTATTGCTAACAAATATACCCAGATCACGAATAAAAACGTTCAGATCCAATGGAAGCAATCCAATGGATATATCACTGATGATGCTGGTCGGCGTACCCCTCAGACCATTACGTTGACAGTTGAGGCTCAAATTCAGGCTCTTAGCGCGTCCGACTTACAGCATACTGACGGTCTGAACATCAATTCAGTTATGCGCTCGGTTTACCTCTATGGCAATGCTGTTGGCGTGGTTCGAGTGGATCAGCTTGGTGGTGACATTCTGGTTTTCCCTGAGATCCCCGGAGGATGCAATAGGAATTGGTTGGTTACTCAAGTGAACGAGACTTGGCCTGATTGGTGTCATGTTATTGTGACTTTGCAGGACGATTAAAATGGCCGTGACTATAGACATTATCGACCAAGACGTATTTCGGGCGTTTGTGACGTTTTTTAAAACGTACATTCCGTCCAATGTAGAAATTATTCAGCAGCAGGACAACAGGGTTCCAATGCCAAATGGCCCGTTTATTGCGATGAATAATAACGGGATGGATAGGCTCTCCTTCAATGTGGATACTTACGACTCCCTAACCCAAGGAAAGTCTATTCTTTCCTCTATGATTTATGAAGTGCAGCTCGATTTCTATGGCCCATTATCTCAAGCATGGGCAGCGGAAACGGTAACTTTGTTTAGGGATGAATACGCAACCGAGATTTTCCCGGCAAACATTCAGCCTTTGTATGCTGATGATCCTGTTCAAATTCCGTTGATTAGTGGAGAATCCCAGTATATTCAACGCTGGAAATTGGCAGCGAGAGTACAATACAAGCCAACCGTTTCAACTGTTCAGCAGTCAATGCTGGCGATTGAAATTGATCTTGCCCCTATAGACCAGACATTTACACCATAGGAGAATTCATGAGTACCATTCCTTTTTCTCAAGTTGTCAATGTTGTTCCTTCGGTTCTGTCCGCGAATGGAGAAGCAGTCGATCTTAACGGTCTTGTGCTTACTCAGAACGTCTCAGCTCCTTATGGATCAATTTTGACTTTCTCAAACGCTGCTGGCGTTCAGAGTTATTTTGGCGCGTCTTCAACCGAAGCTGCAATTGCCAACATTTACTTTGACGGCTTCACGAATTGCACAGCACTGCCCGGAACGCTCTATTTCACGCAGTATCCAGAAGCAGCAATTGCTGGTTGGCTGATGAGTGGTTCACTTTCGTCTATGACGCTTGGACAGCTTCAGGCTTTAACGGGTACGTTAACCATTACGGTTGCTGGAGTAGCTAAAACATCAGGCACGATCAATCTTACCTCAGCAACTAGCTTCAGCAATGCTGCAACAATCATTCAGGCAGCGTTTACGTCCCCCGGATTTACCGTTACCTACAATGCAACATTAAGCACGTTTGTATTTACTACAACCGCAACTGGAGCAACCCAGACCATGAGCTATGCAGCTACTGGAACTCTGGCAACCTCTTTGATGCTGACTGAGGCAACGGGTGCAACTCTGTCTCAGGGCGCTGCTGCTGGTACACCTGCTTCATTTATGGCTAACGTCCTGACGTTAAATCAGAACTGGGCCACGTTTATGACTGTTTGGGAAGCGAACATCACAGAAAAAGAAGCATTTGCTACTTGGAGCAATTCAGTAGCTCCGCGCTATCTTTACGTTTGCCAAGATTCAGACGTGAATGTTTTAAACGCATCAGCAACCAATACCTTTGGCGATTGGCTGCAAACGAACCAGATCATTGGGGCTTGTCCGATTTTTGGTGATTACACTCACGCTGCTTTTGTTTGTGGGTATGCTGCTTCTCTCGACTTTGCCCGTTTGAACGGTAGAGCCACGCTTTGCTTCAAGTCACAATCTGGACTTGTTCCTTCAGTGACAAACTCTACCCAGTACGCTGCAGTCCTTTCGAATGGATACAACTGCTATGGTGCTTGGGGAAGCAACAACCCAGCCAATAATCAGAACTGGTTTGCTCCGGGCTCTGTTTCTGGCAAATGGCTCTGGGCTGATACTTACCTGAACCAGATTTGGCTCAATGCCAACCTTCAGTTGGCTATGGTCAACTTGCTGACTCAGGTAACTGCAGTTCCCTACAATGCTCAGGGTAACGGCTTGATCTATGCTGCTGCACAGGATCCAATCAACTCAGCGATTAACTTTGGCGCGATCAGGACTGGAATCAATGTATCTGCTGCTCAGGCTGCAGAGATCCAGTTTGCAACTGGCGTGAATGCTGCGCCAACGATTGCCTCACAGGGATACTATCTGCAGATTCTGCCAGCAACGGCTCAAACCCGCGCTGCTCGTCAATCTCCTCCAATCACTCTGTATTATCAGGATGGTGAGGCGGTTCAGCAGATCGTTATGGCTTCAATCGCAATTCAATAAGGGACTGAAATATGGCAACTATTACCTCAGCAAACGCTATCCTTTCGTTAGCGGTCAATAATTACTTTCCGGTCCCTCAGACGATCCAAGGCTTTGCAGTGGATGATGCTTTCGAGGGTGAAGCTGTAGAGCAGTCAGAAGTCCTTATGGGCGTAGACGGCAAGCTGAGCGCTGGCAAGGTGTTTGTCCCATACAAGATGACTATTCATCTTCAGGCAGACAGCCCCAGCGTGTTCCTGTTCGACGCATGGCGCAACGCTCAGGACGCTGCAGTTGATGTTTTCTCTGCTAGTGGATCAATCACGCTTCCATCAACGAGCATGGTTTATACTCTGGTAAACGGATTCTTGACCTCTGCAACTCCGTTCCCAGGTGTTAAGCGGACGTTAGAACCTCTTGTTTATGAGATTACTTGGCAACGTATTATTGGTGGGCAAATCTAAAAATGGCTAGAAAGGAAACGTCATTCACAGCGGACTTCGGGCGCGATGCAGGGAAGCAATTCCACATTACCGAAATGTCCGCTTCACAGGCTGAGAATTGGGCTTTTAAGCTTATTCTTGCTATAGGTAACTCTGGGATTGAAATTCCAGACCACTTAGCAGCTCAGGGAATGGCGGGGCTCCTAGCGGTGGGCTACTTGAATCTTCTCAAAATTCCATTTGATGCTGCAAAGCCTCTTCTGGATGAAATGATGGGTTGTATTCAGGTAGTTCCCTCCCCCAACATTAAACGTGTATTGATTGAAGATGATATTGAAGAAGTGAAGACCCGCTTAGCCTTACGGAAGGCTGTTTTTGATCTTCACACGGATTTTTTTTTAGACGCAAAAGAATCGACTTCGGAATCAGAAGCACAGGGAAGCGCAACAATCGGCTCATCGAATATCAAGCCACGCCACAAACGATAGCAACGGTTATCTCGGCAAGGCTTGCAACACTCCATGAGCTTGATACCGTTTATGGTGTTGAGGACTTATGGATTCTCCTTGAAATCAACGCCATTGATAGACATAACGCAAACTTAGCGAGTCAAGCATAAATGGCAACGGTTATTGACAGTTTAATGATTGAGCTTGGGCTGGATACGTCCAAGTTCAGCACTGCACAAAAAAAGTCAGTCGATCAGCTTCGGAAGTTCGACGATCAATCTACCAAAACCTTCAAGAATACCCAGCGAGGAGTAAACGACCTCGGTGATGGGTTTACAAAAACCCGTGACGCTCTGCTCTCTTTAGGCACAGCTATCGTCGGGATGACTGGCTTTAAGGACATAATCAAGGATACGACCACAACCAACGCAAACATTGGCAGGACAGCTCAACTGTTCAAAATGTCAGCTACGGAATTGGATGCTTGGGGCCAAGTCATGAAATCGGTTGGTGGCGATGCTTCCGACTTTCAAGGCTCAATGCAAAGCATCAAGCAAGGATTATCCGCTGTTCAATTTGGCGATGCAGCAATCCTCAAGCCTTTGGCCATTCTTGGGGCTACTGATGCTGTAGACATTAAAACCCAGAAGGTCGATGTACTAAAACTGGCCGATGCCATTAAAAAATTCACCGACACTTACGGCGAAGAGACTGCATTCTTGCAAGCTCAGGCAATCGGCGTAAACCGCGAATTGTTCATGGTTCTTAAAGAAGGCTCGGCTTCAGTGCAAAGCCTTTACCAAGAGGCTGAGAAAGGCTCTGGAGTTACTAATAAAAACACTGAAGCAGCAGCAGCGCTCCAAAAGAAATGGGGTGATGTTTCACGCGCAATGGATGCTGCGAAAAATGAGATAACAGATCAGCTTAATCCATCCATGATGGAGTTAGCCAAACTAACAGAAGCAAGCCTCCGGTTGTTCATAGAATGGGACAAAACTCTAAATGGTGGCCTCACCACTACTCTTGCATTTGCTGCTGCCCTTGGCTCTCTCACGGGCGCTATGAAGCTATTGGGGCTTTCTGCTCCTAAGTGGATGCTTAAATCTTTGGGAACGGCTGGACTTATCTTTCATTCTGGAGAATTGAATAAAGGGGAAGACGAAGAGCTACGAAAGCTTCGTGAAGCTCAGATGGGTGGTGAAGGCGCATCCAGAAATATCCGAAACAAAAACCCCGGAAACATTAAATATGGGGAATTTGCCAAAGCTCATGGCGCAATAGGTCAAGAAGGTCCATTTGCAGTATTTCCAGATATGGAAACTGGCAAAGCTGCAATGAATGCTTTGCTTACCAGTTACATGAAAGGCGGGAAAGACACGATTTCAAGCATCATCAATAAATGGGCTCCTCCCGGTGTTGATGACAACAACACAAAGAACTACATTGATTTTGTTTCAAAACAAACTGGAATTGATCCAAATAAGAGATTAACTCCAGAAGAGCTTTCGGCAGTTCAGGATGCAATGACTCGATTCGAAGGTGGCAATTGGGGCAAGTCATCTAAACCTTCCGCTCCACTTCCTTTGGGAACTCCTATTGGAGCAACTAGCCCCGGCCCAGAATCGTCAGGGAAACCCCCAGAAAGGGCTCTATTAAATAAATTCTGGGATCAATCAGTTTCAGATTGGAAAGACTATGGGCAAATGGCGATTGATGCCAACAACCGAGCTGGTCAATCCATTCTGCACTCGATAATGAATCTTTCAAATATCACCCAATCCATGCCAAATATGCCACTTGGAGCATCTTCAATGGTTCCCAATTTAGGAAGAGGGGGAAGTACGATTATTGAGACCAACATTGGCAAAATAGATGTAAACACTCAAGCGACTGATGCCAAGGGTATTGCCAAAGACATTGGCGAAAGCATAAAAACTAATCAAATTGTCAACGCTGGAATGCAGGGGCCTAGATAATGCCACTTATCCCTTATCCTAACGTTCCTCCGCTTCCCGGAGTCCCGCCTCTAAGCAGAACTGGCGCTCAATATGTAGGCGCTGCTTTGGCGGTTGTTGCCCAGTTTCTTCCTACTGACTTATTTGGGCAGCAATGGGCAATCATCGACAATGAAACCGGAACGGTTATATTGGTTCCAGATTCATTTGTTGACTTTGAATTCAAGCAAGATCAGAAGATTCCTATTTATCCATTACAGGCTGGAGCATTTGCCAGCTACAACAAGGTCAGCTTGCCTTATGAAATCAGAGTAACTGTTACTTGCAGCGGAAATGGTCCGATGCAAAAGGATAACTTCATCAACACTTTGAATCAGCTTCTGACCTCATTAACGCTTTTGGACATTCAGACTCCGGGGAAGACCTATACAAGCGTTAACCTTGTTCATGTCGATTACAGGCGCGAAGCTCGAAATGGCGCAACCTTAATCATTGCTAAACTTTGGTTCCAGTGGGTGAGAATCGTAACGTCTAACGCTCCAACCGCTCAACCTGATGGAGAATCCCCAACTTCGAACGGCCAAGTATCGCCACAAGAACCAACGGCGCAAAACGCAGCTAATGGAGTGAGTTCAACCAGTGCGGGGAACATTCAATGACGATCCAAATAGTTCCTATCACTTCAGTTGCAGCTCAGACTTTTACTATTCAGCTTGGTGGGCAAAATTGCGCCATAACGCTCTATCAAAAAAGCAACGGCCTTTATTTCGATATGACCGTGAACAACAGTACTTGCGTCAATACGGTGCTTTGTTTGAACTTGGTCGGTCTTGTTCGAGAAGCTTATTATGGATTTGGGGGACAGCTTGCATTTGTTGATACGCAAGGTACAAGCGATCCATACTACACGGGCCTTGGGTCTCGTTATCTTTTGGTGTACGAATCATGAGTTTTGCTTTTCGACAAATTGATTTGGTATTTAATACACCAAACCAGACTCCGCTTTTTTTGCAGAATATCAAATGCTTAGCCACAATTACCAATCCCGGAGGTCAAACTGCTTGGGGTCAATTGCAGCTCAAAGTATTCGGTATGACGCTCGATCAGATGAACACTTACTCAAGTACTGGCGCTTCATTTGTAACCCTGCAAGAACAATCCGTCATCGTTTATGCGGGGAACCAAGGCGGGGCTATGAATCAAGTTTTCGCGGGAACCATATTCAAGAGCTATATGGACTTTTCGCACCAACCAGAGATTTCCTTCACTTGTGCTGCTCAGGCTGGATTTTTCCCTAAAGGCAATGCAAACGCTGCGAACACTTATCCCGGAGACCAAAACGCAGAGGACATTATTGAGGCTCTCGTCAAACAGTTAGGCGGTCCTTGGACGTTTGTGAACTATCAGAAAAAAGCTCATGCCGTACTTCAGAATCAATATGTCTATGGTTCTGTCATAGATCAGATTTCAACGGTTGCTAGGGCTGCTCGGTTCCCAGTCAAATTTGAAAATAATCAGGTCACTATCTGGCCTAACTATGGCGTATGTGATGATACGATTGTAGAAATAGGGCCAACAACCGGAATGGTTGGATATCCATCTTATTGGGAGTCAGGTTTTATTGTGAAGACTGAATTCAATCCCTCTGCCGTCAATGGCCGGGCGGTCAAACTGACTTCTGATATTCCGAAGTCTAACGGCACTTGGCCCATTATCGAGTCAACCCATGAGCTTAGCACTTTGACTCCTGATGGCCCTTGGTTTACAACTGTAAAATTATCATCTCCTCCTCATGTCAGCCCCAACTAATCAGCAAGTCCAAACAAACTACGTTGCTGCTGATGCAGCTTCGGAAGTTGCTCGTCTTAATTACATGATCCGAAGCGCTCTGGCTGGCGTTCGGACAGCCATGCCAGTGCAGGTATTGGCAGTTTCAAACTCTGGAGGACTGTCCCCGGTTGGAACGGTAAACATCCAGCCCCTAGTCAATGCAGTAGACGGCAACGGCAATTCATGGCCTCACGGCGTGATCTATAACGTTCCATACATGAGGATTCAGGGCGGGGCCAATGGAATAATCATTGACCCTGTAGTGAATGACATTGGGCTTGCAGTAGTTTGTGATCGAGACATTTCCACAGTGCAGAATGTTGGAAACAGCATCAATCCTCAAACTGGGAACAACTTTACTTCTGCCCCCGGTTCAAATCGCAAAAATGATATGTCCGATATCGTCTACTTGATGACCATGATTGGGCTTGCTCCAACTCAATATGTCCAATTTAACAGCGCGGGAATCACGATCCTTTCCCCTACTCAAGTTACAATAACTGCACCAAACATTAGCTCAAGCGGTACTTGGTCCCATACTGGATCCTTTACGGCAACGGGTGATGTTAAAGGTCAGGGAACGAGCCTCCACACTCACGTTCATTCTG
>Ga0208387_1000067_pt1 | contig 39086 bp, 65 predicted proteins | sample CryBogCBH27Jul09_FD_184611 | JGI IMG/M metagenome (GOLD analysis project Ga0208387, IMG submission 184611) | Freshwater microbial communities from Crystal Bog, Wisconsin, USA - CBH27Jul09 (SPAdes) | ecosystem: Environmental > Aquatic > Freshwater > Lake | place: Crystal Bog, Wisconsin, USA...
GGATAGTTCCGACCAGTATGAAGTTATCGCCACAGGCACCTTGACCATCGCCGCGCCTTCTGGGACGCCGACTGACGGCCAGAAACTGATGCTGCGGGTGAAGAACAACGGCACAGTGACGGCGCAGACGATCACTTGGACGACCACTTCCGGCGCGTATCGCGTTATCGGCGTGACGCTGCCGACTGCCACACCTAGCAATGCCACAACCGGCGTGGCTTACATCGGTTGCGTGTATAACTCGGCGGATACGTATTGGGATGTTCTGGCTGTGGGGACGCTGTAATGCTGCGGGTTGCCATTGTGGATGACGTGACCAACATCGTTGATAATATCGTTGTAGCAAACTCGCTCGACGACTGCGGCCAGCCGGGGACGTTCGCCATCGACGTGACTGACGGCCCGCCATGCGCCCCTGGCTGGATTTACGACCCCGCCACCGGCCTGTTCACTGATCCGAGCGCGTAATGGCAACTCGCACCGTCGTTTATACCACGTCCAACACGTCGTCGGGCTACCTCATGCCCTATGACATGGACGTTACTCAGCCGTTTCAGTTGATTGCTCTGGGTGCTGGTGGCGGTGGTGCGTTCGGAACAACTTTCGGGCAAGGTGGTGGCGGTTCTGGCGCATGCGCCTTTACCAGCAGTGTTACTGTAACTGCTCCAATCACCCCTGGCCTTACTAAGTTGTATGTGGCCATTGGCGCAGGTTCCAACGGGGCGGGCGGCGCTACCTGGGCAAATATTGGCACCAATGCAAGCCCTGGCACAGGTTCCACCGGAACCAGCGGTGTCCTGGCGGCTGGCGGCGGTGTCGGCGCTAACCCGTCTGGCGGCGCTGGCGGAACTGTTGCCAACAGCGGCGGATCAGTAAAAGTTGTCGGATCTGCTGGTGGCGCCGGTAATACCACTAACAGTGGCAACCGAGGGGGTGGTGGTGGCGCGCCCATGGTCTCCCTTGCTGGTGTTGGTTACACAGCGGGTGCGGGTGGGAGCGGATACGCTTCAGGTAGTGGCGGCTCAGGTGGTGGCGGTGGTGCATCTACAGCCTCAGGCGGAAATGGAGTCACAGCGAACAATGGCACCAGCACTGCGGGCGGCAACGGCGGAAATTCTGGTTATGGTAGTGGTGGAGGATCAGGGGCCACATCGTCCGCAGCGGCTGGAAATGGGACGTTGGGTGGTGGCGGCGGCGGTGGCTTTGCTACTACCAATACCATTGGTGGGCTTGGCTCCTACAACAATGATTTTGTGGATAGTTTTACTGGGGTGGGTGTTGGGGCTGGTGGCGGCAATGGCGGCTCGAATACGACTCAGCCTGGACAGGCACCTTACGGCGCGGGCGCGGGCGGTGCTTCAGCCAGCCCAGCCATCGGCGGCAACGGCTTCGTTGTCCTCGTCTACACCGTTGCCACGAACACCGAAACGCAAAAGACTGTAGTGTTCACCACCACAGGTGCCAGTTCTTATACGATCCCGTCTGATTTCGATACGACCAAAGCCTTCCAACTAATCGCGCTTGGCGGCGGGGGTTATGGCTCCATATCAACCGGGCGAGCATACGGCGGTGGTTCTGCGGCTGCCGCTTATACGGGAAAAGGTTTTGTCACTGCGACAATAACGCCCGGCTCAACAACGCTTTATATGTCTATAGGTGGCAGCGGAACTGCGACCTGGGCTAACATCGGAACCAATGCCAGTCCTGGGGCGGGATCGACGGGAACCAGCGGCGTTCTTGCGGCATTTGGTGGCACCGGAGGCCCCACGGCTGCCGGGGCTGGTGGAACAACCGCCAATTCTGGCGGGGCAATACTTGTTGCAGGTTCTGCTGGCGGCGCGTCCACCGTCTCTGGCCAGCGCGGCGGCGGTGCGGGCGCTCCGATAATCAACCTATATGGCACTTCGTTTTCTGGTGGCGTCGGTGGCGCGGGTTTCACAACTGCTGGAACTGGATCTGGTGGCGGTGGTGGCGGGGCCAGCACAAAGGGTTCTGGTCTTGTGGGTGGAAGCGGCACATTAACTGCTGGTGGCGCGGGCGGCAATGATGGCGCGGGCGATGCGGGCGGTGCTGGCGCGACATCATCGACTGCTGCGACGGGCGGCAGTGTTGCGGCGGGCGGTGGCGGCGGCTTTGGCTCCACCAATTTTGCTGGCGGCTTTGGTGGGCAAAACACGGCAGGTTTTACCGACTCAACCACAACGGTTGCGGTTGGAGCGGGCGGTGGCAATGGTGGCACATCCGGCTCATCCTCTGTTTCTCCATCGGGATACACCGGCAACAACTATGGTGCGGGTGGTGGCGGCGTGTATGATGGACTGAACAATCTCTGCATTCCCGGCAACGGCTTCGTCGTCCTCGTCTACTATTCAACCGGCACAGGCCCAGTAACCAACACCACCAACTTCTTCTTCATGTTCCGGTAGACCGCCGTTTTTGAACTACCAATTGCTTTAAATTGCATCGACGGTGTTAATAATTTATGGTCTAACAGCGCAGCAACGCGCCTAAATCCGGAGATTTGTAATGTCGTCTGTTTTGGTAACAATCGAACACACGGTTGAAGAACTGAACTCCATTTTGATCGCACTGGCTGAACGCCCGTTCAAGGAAGTCGCTGGTTTGATCGCCAAACTTCAAAGCCACGGGCAGCAAGCACTGAACAACACCACAGCTGCCACGCCCGAGCCGGAAGTCCAAACCCCGCCGGCAGCTTAACGGGAGCGACGCAAATGGACGCGCAAACCGCTATTAACCTCGTTGGTGGAGCTATACTGGCGATTGTTGGGTGGGTTGCGCGTCAACTCTATCAGTCCATCCGGGACTTGCAGCAAGACATCAAAGGCATTGAGGTTTCATTGCCTACGAACTACGTTCAGAAAACCGAATTCAACAGCAACCTCAAAGAAATCAAGGAAATGCTGAACAAGATATTCGACAAGCTGGACGACAAGGCGGACAAGTGAAAAAGTTTTTCACCCACCTGTTTACCTCTGCCGACAACACCACGTTCGACTTGGGCCGGATTTTGTGGGCAAAAATGGGGCTGACTTTTGTCGGTCTTTCTGTCTGGTTTTATGGTTCGGGCCATGGGTTGTTCGACCCGGTAACGTGGTCGGCAGGAGCGGCGGGAATTTTGGCGGGCGGCGCAGCCAACCTAAAAATCAAACAGTCCACTGAGCCGGGAGATCCCAATGCTGGCAATGTTAGCTGAACCGTTTGCCAAATACATCGCGGCTGCTGTTGCGGTGCTGGCGTTGGCGGCTGGCGTTGCTTTCTATGTCCACTCGGTAAAAGTGTCCGGAATGGAACAAGAGCGGGCTGCAGAGGCCGCCGTGTCGGCCAACCGACAACTATCAGTCGCGCAAAACGACGCGGCCATTGATGCCAGTGTTGCTAAGATCAAAGACCCCCAATCGGCTTTGAAATTCGAATGGGAACGCCACGATGACAAGTAAATTGGCCTTACTAATGTCGGCAGTAGCCTTGGCGGGGTGCGCAGTTCCGCCGGCCAAATTAACCGACACGGGATGTTTGTGGGCGCTTCCCATTTATATTTCGGACAAAGATGTGCTGACTGATGGTACGGCGGCACAAATTCTCTCCCATGACGAAAAGTGGAAGGCCAATTGCAAATGAGTTGGACCTATAGCCAACGCGGCACACTGTCTAAAGATGGGTCTTTCGTTTCTAGTGGTTACTCCGGCATCGGAGACGGATTAAACAACCACGCGGACGAAGGGGTGGCTAATGTAGGCCCTATCCCCCTGGGGAAGTACTCCATCGGGTCGGCTTTCACTCACCCGGAGTGTGGCCCCTTGACTATGCGTCTGACCCCGATGCCGGGAACCGAAACTTACGGTCGAGACGGGTTTTGTATTCACGGGGACACTCAGTCGATGAATCACACAGCCAGTCACGGCTGTGTGATTCTGCAACACGACGTTCGGGTAACGATAGACTCTTCCGACGATAAGACTTTGGAAGTCGTCCTTTAAATTTTGAATATCGCTCGATTTTTAACCGTTCGGGTGAGAGTTCCCAGAGCCATGCCGTCGTTTGCGTGAACGGAAATCGAATCGTATTCGTTAAACAAGCTTATGGCGTTAGAAAAATCGATTCTTAGCAAATCGTCGATGGTCCCATAATGCCGATACACCCAACCCGAGACGCCGCCCGCGTACCAAGCAATATACATGTCCCGGATGTTCGCGTTGATGGGTTCGGGTGCCGGGTCGTCGGCCATTGACAAGAACAGTTTGATCGAAGTCCAAATCGCGTTCATTTGGGAATCCTCAACTCAGCTTTGCTGTTGTTTACTAACATCCCGAATTCTTCTCGGGTGATCCACACAGGGTCGGAAGTTTTGAAACTGACATACACCAAATTGTTTATCGATGCGTCAACGTGGAACGCCGACATGAGTGGGTTTTTCGGGTACCACCATTGTCCCACTTCTATCTGCATGCCAGTTTTTCCCTATTAATCACCGTAACTGTCACTGCGGCCAGTCCTCGTTTGGCAATCCCCAGTTTTTTGCCAGCAGCCTCTGACAGATCGATAATCCGACCCCGCCGAAATGGACCACGGTCATTAATGCGCACCACCACGTGCTTGTTGTTGTCTTTGCGGGTCACAAGCACCATCGTGCCAAATGGTAAATGCCGAGAAGCGGCTGTCATGGCGTGTCGGTCGAAGACCTCTCCGTTGGCGGTGAGGTGCCCCTCGTTGTACCAGGACGCCATGCCCGTGTCAGCTCTGGCGGGTAATGCCGACAACATGCACAGTGCAGCAAACGCAATCGTCTTTTTCATATCATGACCCTTTCGGATGTCGGTCCATGGTGATGTTGGGCTGTAACCGGATATGACTATTTTGCCACGTCCAGCATTCGCCCGTGTCGTCTTGGAAACACACCCACAATAGGTTATGCTCCATGCCATAGTCTATCACAAAATGGGCCATGGCTTTTCCTTTAGGTGTAACCAAAGGAAGTGGCGGATTGAGTTGCATCATTTTCATAATTCCTCTATAACGGCATCCCCACGACTTAACCACAGCTCGACGCTAGGGTAAAGTGTGTTTGTTGAATTTGTAGTAGGAAAGTGGACGCGGCAAAGGAGACACCCCTGCCAACTTTGCCGCGTCTCACCTCATCGTCACTTAGCGTTGCTGGATTCAACGGAAAAAGCGACGGGACTCGCTCCAGGGACGTAGAGCGGACTACTGTTATACCATAGGGTACTAAATAGTTCAAGACGCCAAATTCGGGTTTCGTTTGGGTAACTCGTCCGCCCGTGAGTGTGGTCGGCAGACGGGGAAATCCGTCACAGAATTACTTTTTGAGAGTGTTTCGGTGATCAATAACTGCCTGAACGAGCGATTTTTTGTCGTGCAGAGCTTTTAGCACATGCTTTTCTATCTCGCTGCTTACGAAATCGTAATAACTTACTGGCGATTTTTGTCCGTATCTGTGGTTGCGATCCATGGACTGCTCGCGGTCCACCAACACGAAGTTATTTTCGAAGAACGCGGTGGTATAGCAAGGCTGGTTTGGGCCTCCGAGTAGCGTATGCCCCGCCGAACCCACCGACACTTGGGCCACGAGCACTCTTGGACCGCCATCCTGGTTGAACCGGCTCTTTTGGGCTTCCATTTCTTCGATAGTCATTCCCCCCACTAAGAACGCACACCCTCCCGGCAAGGTGGATAGTTCTTCGACTAGATATTTGGAGGTTGGCCGAAAATGACAGAACACAAGCAATTTGGACTCGCCTAACCCGTCTAGCAAATCCAGCAACGCCCGGTATTTTGGCAGTTTGTTCAACGGTACTAAAGTATGCGCTTCTTTGTACTCGTCATAAATGAACCCTGACGATATCTGTTGCAACTTGCCCATTTGAGTAACGACTAGCCGGGCAAGGATTGGGTCGTCCGGCGCGCGGGATTCTACCTCTACCAGGAATTCGGTCATCATGGATCGGTACGCCGGCTCAAGCTCTTTGGGCATTTCCAACGGTATTACGACCGGGGGCATTTTAGGAGGTAGGTCGGTCCATTCGGATTTCAAAGCTCGGAACGAACATTCATCCAAAATCTGGTTAAGCTCGGGCAATCTGGCCTGATTTATGCCAACAATCTGTTTGCCCATGTGCCCTCCTCGCAGGGCATACCGGTTTCGAAACACAAACTGGTTTAGCCCGTTCAGCTGCCCTGCCAATTTCAGCTGAGGATACAGGTCCATGACCGACTGGCTCATGGGCGTTCCAGTAAGACCTCGACGAGCAACGCAGTCCTTAGCCAGACCCAGGACGCTTTTGGACCATCTAGAACCCGGCGTTTTAATACGATGCCCTTCGTCCACTACCAGCATCGTAGGCGCGCTGTTGGCCAGTTCTGACGCCCGGTCATACCCTCTGCCCCATCCTCGCCCCTGTCCGGCGAGCGACTCATAATTAACTATGAACACGTCCGGGTTGGCTTGGGGTTTGTCAGGCCACACTTCGATGCTTAATTTTTCCGGAATCCAGCGTTCGATTTCGGCTTTCCATGCCAACCGCATCGAATTTAGAGTGACTACAATCAGGCGCCGGGCTGGTGTGCCGTCTGTACGGGTTCGCCATCTCATAAAATTCTGAAGGGCCACGGCGGTTTTGCCTAAGCCTTGCTCCAACCACCAATTATACCCACGCTGGAAACCCGCTTTCTGGTCAGATATGCTTTGGACCTTGAACGGTTCGCCGTTGAGCAACCAGCGTGGATATTCGGACATATTAACCCCAATCAGTCGATAAGTATGTTGGAAAAATGGCCCTCGCCGTTGGCCTGAATAGCTTTAAACACATCCTCCCAAATGCCGCTATCATTTAACAACGAAGACTCAGTCCATACCCGTTTTAACCGGGAATAGCTGTTGCCCATAGGGGTGGTCGGTTTGTAAAAATGGCCGACGCTGCTGTTACCCAGTTGTTTTTCGGTCTGCAAATACACCAACTCGTCGATCAAGTCTGCTGCCTTGATTAACGACCGTATATCGCCTTCTTGCTTAGACGTCCGCCATGCTTCCAGATGATCAGGAAAGCGCAAACTGATATAATCCGACTCGACCCGAGTAACTCGACTGTCGTCGGCTATAGCCCGTTTCGCGGGTCCAGGAATGTCAGAAGTGGCCGCTTCTGGAAGATCATGAACCAAAGCAGCTTTCATTAGGTTCGCTTGGTCCCCCTTCCATCCTGCCGCGTGTGCCAATTGTAGAGCATAAACGGTAACGTAATAGCTATGTTCCGCTACGCTCTGGGTCCGATTGCGGCGAAGGACGCTCCATCTCGGAACGAATGTCAGTTCCCGGAGTTCCCGTTCCAGCATTTCTCATGACCCTTTGTTGTTTCAGCGCGGAAATCACAAACCCCAGCGCAAAATTAGCGATGTCGGCACTTTCAAGAATCATATCGAAGGCGCTGCCACGGCTGGCAGCTTCTTCCAATTCGTCCACTTCTTCACGCAGTTTGGCAAGCAGGACGGCTGGGGGACAATCCCCCAGAAATCCTTTGTGCTTGTTGAGTTTGAGCTTATAGCGCTGGGCATCGGCCATGAGGGCCAGAAATTCGTCGTATTCGGCGTAGGAACCAAACGTAGCCATGGCTCATACTCCTTCGGAAGCCACCAAAGCAGATTTTTCCGCCGCCAGATATATCAAACGGTCGCACTGGCCGACACGAGGACCCCAGGAATACACATGGGCGGGCTGTAGTCCTGCGGTTCTCTCCACTGACCGCATGGTATACGCGAAATTTTCCAAGGTATCCTGCGATTCGTGCGCGTAAAGGTAATTGGTGAAGGTCAGGTATACGATATCAGGCCGGTTAAGCCGCAACGCGTTTAGATACTGGTCGTGCGACCACGTGGCGATACGACGAACGCGCTTAGTAACGGTGGTCCGCTCTGGGACTACGTTTTGGAACTCTGACCATTCGAGTTCGAGACTGCCGGCGGCGAAATCGCCGGAATAGCCAACGGTAGCGCCAGCCTCGTCCGTAATGTTGCCAACTCGGATCGGGAACGTGCGGCAGACCATGGCGACTTTGCCCAGATACTTTGGGTTAATCCCGGCGTCGGTCATTCCCTGTCCTACCCAGCAGTCGCGGGAAGTGCAGTGAGGAAAGAATCCACCTGCATTAATGCTCAGGCCGGTTCCTTGGGGGATCTCAATGGAAACGGCGAACATGCCACTTTCCAGCATTGCGTTCAGATCCAGCATCGCCACTCGGAACGGCACGTCGTCGCGGAAATGACCGACAGTGGAATGATTTTCGCGGCGGATTTTTGAAACCAGAGCTTCGCCCACGCCCTTTTGGGTAGAGCCGATGGACCGAACCGAACCAGTCTTCTCAGTTTCCTTGTGCTTGGTCGAGATCAGCGCTGCCTGAGGGTGGACCACAATACGCGCCCACATATGGTCTTCGTCTTCGCCAGTGACGGCACACACGTCGTGTACCTCTTGCAGGAATAGGTCCAAATCCATGATGGACCCCGCGTTAATGTAAATGCGGGAGTCTGACAACATAACGCCGATAGTCGGCAGGTGGTAGCAGACGAATTTGCGTCCGTCGTCCAGCACCGTGGTATGCCCGGCTTGTGCGCCGGCATTAGTAGTGCTGATGATTGGGACGTCCACGGAGCTGCTAGTGATAGCCAAATGAGCGGCTACCAGCCCTTTAGCCTCACTGCCGAACTGCCCGCCCACTACCACGGATGCAGTGCCGGCTTTGAAAAATTCTACCATAGGGTGTCTCCTTAAGATTCGTATTTGGATTTGTCTTCAGCGTCTTTGACTCGTTGGCGATCCTGAACGGCAGCAACAAGCAAAGCGTACCCGGCGATGTCAATCCAGCTGTCTCGGTGGTCCCACCCATTGCAGGCTAGCCTGGACAATTTGCCCCGGATCATCTCAACGGCGGTTGCCACGGTATGGCTAACGGGGGATACCCCAGAGCTGGGCAGTACTACCAGTTGGGCGAACCCCAACGCCGCAGCAATATTCTGGTTAATCGCCGCATTGTCCTCGAAATCACTGTAATTAGCCCCACGTTCAACCAGAGTGGCGTTCAACTCTTCCAATATCTTCTTCACGAACCCCGATATAGGGGGGCGAGAATTTGTGGTAAAATCACTGGCCATGATTTGCCTCTTTTCCTTTCTACTGACTTTGCTCTGAATTCTTCGACTGTGGGGTTGTGATTAGGGTCTTGGCACGTATAGATATACTCGGATGTCCCTTCCTGACAGATCGCAAGCCAGCCGCAGTGACTACCTGCTAAGTGCATCTGCATTAAAGTCTGCTTTTGTAGGGCAGTCAAACCATTTGCGATTGGACGGTTAGAACCCGGTTTGGGCAGCGTTTTCCAAAGCTTTACTTCCACCATCAGACTGGGGAAATTCGGCATTTGGAGGAATAAATCAGGAATGCCGCCCAGGAACCGGTTGGACAGCTTAAACGCGAATCCTCCGACCCCCTTGCAGGCTTTTACCAAGTGAGTCTGGTACTGTAATTCGCTTGCCATGACATGCCCTATTGTAGATAGTGTTTATCTTTGGTGAAAGTGGCATCTGCCCAGTTGGCGCCCACGCCATACTCAGCTCCCATTGGCACTAGCAACGGCGTCGTCTTACCTGGGCCATAGTCCACCATTAGCCTGAGGGCCTCCATAACAATCGCCCGGCTTTCAGGTGTCGGGTGGGCCTGGAACGACAACGCATCGTGCACGGTGTTAAGCATGTGCACGGTGTCTCCGTTTTCCTCCAGGTGTCGATCTATCTTAACCATCGCGTCTTTGATGATGTCGGCATTCCCGCACTGCAACAACCGATTGACGGCCTTGTAGGAAAACTTGGGGTCGTCCAGTCTAGCGCGCCGCCCCATCAGCGAAATCACGAACCCTCTCGAAGTCATCTGGCTGGCAGCCCGTTTCTGCAAATTCTTAATCTCTGGCATTTTGTCGAAGTACTGGTTGTAAACCTCGTCCGCCCGGTCTCCCAACATTTCTCGGATGCGTGTCAGCCCCCCGCCTGTAAGCAGAGTTTGGTTAAGCCGCTTGCCATCCTCCCGGTCTATACCTGCAGCAACCGCCACGGCGGTGTGGGCGTCAACGGGCGGGTCGGCCAAGTATCCGTTTACTAACACCTCGGCTTTGCTGTAGTGGGCCAGCAATCGTGGTTCGCACTGCGACAAATCGACGTCCCACCATTCCATACCCTCGTCTGGCAGGAACACTTGCCTAAATAGCTGGGCCAGTTCTTTATTCCTCTTAGGCACTTGTTGCAGATTGGGGTCAGAACAACTAAGGCGTCCGGTTACGGTACCGAAATCATCCGCTCTCATCGGGTGGAAGGTGGCCCTAACCCGACTATCAGCATGGACGTGTCGCTCACGTAACGGGATAGCAAACGAGTTACAGATATTGGAGTATTTCCGCACCCCCAGGACATGTCGGCCCATCTCGTTAGACTTAAGGAAAGCTTCGTTGAACTCTGGGTTGCCCACGGCCTTTAATCCCAGCTTCTCCGCCTTCGCAATCATCAGCGGTGTCGGCGGCTTAGTTGGCCAATCCGTCACGCCGTTGTCTAACATTAGTTTCTTGATCTGAGGGGACGATCGAACGTTGAAACCTTCCGGCAAGTTCTTAGACGACTGTTCAGCAATGCACTGACAGTGGGTAATAACCTCGTCCAGTTTGGGCAAGTCGATCCTAATCCCCCGCTTCGCCATACGATGGATAACCCTTAAAGTGTCAGACTCCGCCTTCCATGGCCGCAGTAGATTCTGGCCCTCTAGGCGTTGCAACTGACGTTCGCGCAAAAGCCACGTCGCCTCGCCGTCCCCCGCGCCATAGTCGAAGCCAATAGGGTCGTCCCCATCCAAGCGCCAGTAGTTAGCCATCTGGCCGCGTTCGGGCGCTCCCCCGAATTTACGAGACAAGTGCTCATACAAGTCTTTGCCCAGCTTTTCCTTGGTGCCCATTACCTTGCAGCAGGACTCCAGCGAAAAGCTGTGCTGGTGCTCGTCGAGCAAACACGCGTTGGACTGGGTATCCTCAAACGTGCCGACAAACTCGACGCCGTGGCCATAATTAAACATTAAGTCGAATTGCAGGTTGTGGCCGATCCAATGCAAATCGCGGCGGGTGCGAGTGATCTGGTCCAACTCGATCTCGAACGGGTGCGCCGCGACCCCTCCGACGGGTTTTTTACCGTCGTACTGGTGCCCCGGTATTACATTAGCGTCCCGGCCTGTTCCCGCCGCTCCGTGGCGCACGGGGATGTAGTAAGTATCGTGTGGGGAAGGACCGAACGTAATAACGTGGCCAACGATGTAATTGGTGGGCCAATGTAGCCCGGTAGTTTCGCAGTCATAAACCAAGGTGCGGGTGGTGTCGTCTTTCAACCGTCGAAACACTTCGCCGGCCATTTCCATGTTGGTAACTAATACCGGCGAAGCGGAACCATTCATCTCATTTTCCTCGATCTGGACTGTCGTATCCGATTTTCTCGGCCACTCTCATTAGGACTGCCCATTGCTTACCGGACAGGAACATCCCGTTGCCATATTCCGCATAGCGCTTTTGCTGGTCGGTGATGAAAGACCTCTCCCAGGCCGACACCTTGGGGTGAGACTCGACCTCATCAAGAAATCCAGCCAGCCAGTACTCCTCGGGTTCAGAAAGGGGCATTTTCGTCCACCTTGATTATCTCACGACCTGGGTGCAGCGTGACCGAAAGAAGGCGTTCCGTGTCCACTCCGGCTTCGACTGGGGCGATACTACCGATCAAGTGCCAGCCCAGCTTCCGTGCCTCAGCGGCGGTCAGAACGACCCCTGTGGCAGGTTCGCCATGAGTCATAAGATGCACTTCCACGTTTCCCCCGGTTTGGGTAATCACGCGGATAGTATCGATGGCTTTCAACGGTCGAAACAAATCGTTTCGTTCGTCATACTTAGCGATGGCAAACCGAGTCATTTCGGTTGTCGGGTCGCAAGATAGGGGGAGAAGCATGAGTGTCTCCAAAGGAAAGTAGTTGCCGGTCTTTCCCGGCTGTCACGCTACGCGGTGCGGGACTCTACACCCAGACCACCTAAGCCGCGTTGGCTATGTCTGACCGGTTTTAGTAACCGGGGTCTTCGTTGGAAGACGGACCAATCGGGTCGGACTCCATATCGATATCCCGCAAGCGAAGCCCCATTTCGCGCAAGGATTCGTGATAGCTCTTGTAGATGCTGAATTCCTCTTCGTTGGTCACGAAACCAGCCGGAGTGAACTTGTAGTTGTAGTAGCTGCCGCTTGGCCCTTCTTCCTTCACGGAAGTCATGATGTACTTGCAGCCATAAGACGCCACCCGAGACAGCCGCAGCTGGCCCAGGAACTTTTTCGCCACCGCGATCGACGAACGCTGCAAAGTAACCACGGACGGCGGCAGCTCTTCCATGCCGGGTGTCACCACCACGATGGAATACATCTGAGTAGCTGCAGGCTGGCTGTTGGGGTCGTCGGGATCAGAAGTACCCCAATCGAGCAGGCGGCTCGCGGCGACAGTCGGCTTGGTGGTCCAACGAACAAGCTTGCCGTTCTTCAGCTTAACGTCGAAAGTAGCGTTGGGCGGGTTCCAATTAACGTTGTCATCAGATCGGGCCAGAATGCCGCCACCGGTCTCCTGCGGGCGCCACAGAATAGCGCGCTTGTCGATGTAGATCGGCACCACCGTTACTTCCCGACCAAGCGACACCTGGGCGATGGTGTTCCAGAACATCCCGGCACGGGCTTCTTCGAACTCGTCCAGTTCCGGCGACGTGGCTTGCAGCAATTTCAGTCGAGGAGTCTCGACATCCTCGCTGCCGACATTTTCCAGCCCGTGACCGGCTGTGTTGCGAAGGAACTCGGGAATAGAGTTGTCGCTTGTGGCCAACTGCGTGTTCTTGGACACTTCTGCGACTGCGGACTTGCTTTGAGGAGCTTTAGACATTTTATTACCTTTCACTGCCACTTTATGTAGCGTTTGAAGACTAACAGCTAGACTTGTGGGCGTCTAGTCGTTTGGTTGCAAGAGTGCAGCACCCCACTTGCCGGGTTAGCGGTTGTCCCCAAAATTCCAGCCCTTCGCACGGGTCAGCGAAGTCGCGGCTTGGGACATTACGTTAAACAGTTCTTCCGGGAGGGCTTTGTTTTCCTCGGCCAGACTCTTAGCGTAAGAAGACAAGGTTTGGGCATTAACTGTCTCCGTTACGAGATCCGCCGCGTCGTTCTCTCGAAGCCAGTTGTAAGCTTGGTCTCGGCAATCGGCTTTAACCGACGCGAAAATTTTGGTAGTGAGAGTTACTCGATGCCCTTCGCTGATTGTCAGCGTGTCGATTTTGTTCTGTTCCATCGTTCTCGGCAGCAGTGTTTTGTTAAACACGTCCTTTACCTGCCCGACGGCCTTCGAGATTTCCTCGATCTTCTCCCGGATCGTGTAAACACGGGCATACACGGCGATGGACTCGGCCACCGGCAACCCCAATTCGACCAACCGGGATTCGGTACGCTTTAAACTGGAGAACAGCAAGCGGAAATTCTCCAACGAAGTGAGATAAGCCCTCTCCAGTTCTTCGAGTTCGTCACGAACTGCCTCGGGCGTGGGTTTTGGGGTGTCTGCTTTCTTTGCCATAACTTAGTCTCTCCGTTATCCGATTCGGAACGGCCAGTATTTGCCGTTCCGTTTATCAAACCTCAACGCGGTAAATCCGCCAACCCTTCGTGCGATTGCTGCCACACAAACGGATTGGATTAGCAAATCCCCCGCCAACACCAAATAGTCCCGCGACGAATCGAACTGATAACGACTAATTACGTTAATAGCTCGTGCCGGGTGGGTCCGTTCAGCATTAGCGGCGGTATCAGGAAAGATGCTCTTGCCGTTAAACATCGGAATTATTTCGTGGGCGTACTGGGCCAACTCGTCCCAGTTGTTGTCTTTGTGGTGGTGAGCCACAAACGCCCGGCAATCCTTGGGGTCGGCCAGTAAAGAACTTTCGATAATAACTTCCACAGCCGACCCCTAGTTGGTTATTCAGCCGCCTTGGCAACAGGACGATGCAGTTTCAGATTTTTGGCCGGGATATGCAGCTCAACGCCGGCTTTATACAAGCGACGCATAACGTTTCCGGCAGCCATGCGCAGAATCCCGCCGTGCAGCAGGTTCCACTTTGCCGGCGCGACATGGCCGGCTGCAGCCAAAATGTCCAACACTTGCTCGGTGCTTAAGCCACGCAGGGCATCAGCAACTTCGTCGTTGTTGTCCACGGCGGTACGACCAGACGGGGTCTTCACGCCTTTGTGGGTAGTGTATTGGTACCGGCTCAAATCCACAACGGACTTACTAGCCTTGGGGGCGGTTTCGATCTCAGTAGACATTAATCACCTCTTTGCTACGGGGATATTTATCAAGACCACGCTGCTAATGTTTGGTCAAGGCGGCCAAATTCTATTCGCCGTGTCGTCAGCCAGTTGTTGAGCCAATTTGGCTTTTGCCTTCGACAGAATCGAATTAGTGCGTTCGGATCGGCCTTTCTTTGCCACGAACCAAACCGTTTTGGTGTCGTCTCTCATGATAGATATGGGAAACATCCTAGAATCTTTGGGGTCCACATCGAGTTCCAAAGCCATTGCCACCAAGTATTGGTATTTTAACTTGGTGTTTTTAGGGCTATGCCCTTTTGTCACCGGCACCACGTACACGGGATAGATCGTAAACTCACCGGGGGAATCGAGGTACATAACGCTCGGATCGAAAAATTCCTCGGGATAAGTAGGCTGCGCCCGCATATACGCCGGCAACCGGCGAATACGGGCTTTTTCCAGTTCAGTCTGGCGGGGTGTTAGTTGGGTGTCAGACATGGATAAGGTGCTCCGCCACCTTGGTTATCGCATACCGACGAACAATCGACACGGACGGCAGACATTCTCCCGAATATCCCTCTACCGTAGCAAGGCGCAGCAAGTCCCTGACCTCGGGGCTTAGCTTGGCCAGTTCAGAGCATAAAACGTCCGATGGAACGCCCAACGCGGGGTTAATACGAGCGACTTCGATCATTGGGGTGTCTCCTGTCTCGGCATAAGCGCCAGCACCTATGGAAGCACATCCGTCACGGAGCTACAAATATTTAGTAATCATGCCGGACATGTTTGTTAACTTACGCTCGGGACGTCGATCGCAAACGGGGGCAGGCCCAGATATTTACGCACTTTGTTTACCCGGTCCATGTCCGACCCATCACAATCGAAACCCCGGTCTTGACACCAACGACGAATATACCAAAATGGGGCTAGAATAATACCATCCGGGCCTACTTTTTCCACATAAGGCTCTGCGACGACAGGTTGCACGTAGGCAAAGGTTGTAGGTTTCGGTGGCAGCCTGGGAGGCACCGGGGGTAGTTTTGGAGCGGGAATTTTGGGCTTTTTCACAACCGGTTTTAGAGCCGACACCCGCTTATAGCGAAGCCCCATCCTCATCATTTTCTTTTCGACGGACGACACAGTAACTTCTGGGCCTTCGGTCTTACTGATTAATTTGGCAAGGTTAGACCTCGACAGTCCGTCGTCAACGCCACGGCGCAGAATTTCCTCGCGTTCGCTGCCCCAACGATTAATCATTCCGACGTCGTATCGGCCATCCGTGGGCCTCGACAACTTAAGCTTTCGGGCATGGTTCCCCATGGCGAATTTCGTAACCTTTGGGCCTTCAGACTCATTAATCATCGCGAGGATAACCGCTTGGGTCTTCAAACCGGGCCACTCAGCGCGCAAAATGTCTTTGCGTTTAGGCGTCCACACCCTGTCTTCGACTTCGTACGAGGGTGGACGTTTCGCGCCTAAAAACCCCAATTGGGATTTCATTCTGGTCATCGTAACCAGGGGTCCGTCCAGCTTGTTTAACTCGGCCAAGATTTTGTCGCGAGGCATTTCCTCGGCATACAAGCGACGAAGTAAATCTTTGCGCTCTTGTGGCCAACGCGGCAATTTCATTGAAAGTTACCCCTTTAAACTCTGCAATATTTCCAATAATGCCCGGTACACAGGTCCAAGGCTTCGTATAACAGGAACAATGAAACCGCTACACATAAAACCAGGACCACGGAAGCCACCAAATCGATCAGCGTGTAGCGGCGCATGCTCTTACATCTCCCAGATTCGGTAAAGCTTGTTGGCATTCCGGTCGCGCATGCGACGGATTTCGAGCCACACAAGGAAATAGGAAATCATTAGCGATCCCCCCGCGCAAAGGTTTCGGGCATCACCGGCCCAATGACCTTCACAGCCTTGTGCGATTGCGACACCACATCCGGATGGATAGGTGCTTTGCCATCGCGCCAAAGGGGCGCCAATTTCGTGTAAGCCACCGGTGTCTGCCCCGAGGCGATAACATTGGCGCAGGACAGCCGGCCTCGCTCGTAATTGTTCTGCATGAACGTGTCCATTCGCTCGTACGCCGGGCAATACTCCCGACCCATTCGGACATCCTCCCAGCCCAGGCGATGGGCGAGGAGATTTAATTTGGTCGCGCGCTTTAGGACTGTGTGGGTGCGATTGGCCATTGGGGTGTCTCCAGGGGGCGTTATTGCCTGTACACATAAAACCATATCCATCACGGATCTACAAATATTTCGTAATCATGCCCTATGTGTTTGTAACGCATATTTGTCGTCAGTATCTCACCATCTCGTTTACCAGTTTTAGGGTCCGATAGTTTACAACCTTGTTACCTGCAACGCGCTTAAGGCGTGTTGGGAACCCGGATGCAGTCAGCAGCTTGCCCCATTGGATAATGGAGTAACAGTACAGTTTACCCGCCTCGCAATATTCCCGATAGGACAAGAACAAGTCGGCATTTGGGGAACCCTCGCCTATCTCAGTTTTCTCGGTAGCGTTGGCCATCCAGGACGCAACCGAGTTGGCCTCCTCGGTGGCTTGGCGCACCGCCAGTTTGGAATAGTTAGGAGGCTCGAACCGTCCTCGCTCTTGCAGCCGGGCATACGCCGCGATCCAGCGGTTCAGGATTCCAGGGGCTTCCTTCAGTAGTAGGCGATGATACTCAGGAATTTCCTCGGTGGGCGGCACGTCGGTAGTGCGCAGCAAAATCATTCGTTTGGATATTGCCCCGGTCGAATCCGTTGTATCAGGCGGCAGATTGCCGTGGAACAGCATGCGAGCCGACACCACCCCGTTAAACCGGTCTTTGTACAACAGCTTGAGCGGAATAGGCTCGCCGGAAGTAATCTTGAGTAACGCGGTGTCCACGTCCTTGTTGTGTCGGCCAATTTCGCCCGAGATATTAACGTGGGAGTTCGCCATACTCATAACCGCGTTGGGGTCGTCGAGCAACGACATCGCGACATCCGACACCCAATCCGCCGGCAGCAGAGCCTTGATTAACTTAACCATCTCAGATTTGCCGGTGCTCGTCTTGCCGACCAGGAACAACATATTTCGGAACTCGTGCGACGCCACCAAACAGTATCCTAGAAACTCTTCCAAAGTCTCGATCGCCCTAGTATGGTCGGCCTCGTAACAGTCAGTGTCCAGATATTCGGCGGGCGGCAGCATTAGGTCGGTAATAAATTTATCGTACAAAGGGCAAGCTCGATCGGCCTCGAACGGGTGCGGAATGTGGGCCAGTACGTAATCGTCCCGCGCCTCTGGTCGTAATGATAAAGTGCGAACGTCCACCACACCATTGACGAATGGGACTAGAAATTGGTCTGGCTGCGGTCTGCGTACTGGCAGCCAGTCCAAGAAATCCTCAACGGCGGAACTAGTGGAGTTCCTACCCGCACCGGGAAATGCGATCTGGATGCGTTCTCTCAGCGGCTGGACAGGATTCCTACATAACGCGTCCACCATCGTGGTCCACTTAGAATCGTGCCAATAGTAAGGAGACCCGTTAAAAGACCCCACGTCCTCTTTCTGGAATTGGGTTTTGAGCCAGTCTGCCGCCAGCCGGTCCATAGGAACTTTGGACGCTTTGGCCGACTTAGTTTTCGCCGGCTTCTGTTCAGGATACTTGCTCGCCAGAGTCTTAACAGAATTGCGAATCGCGGTTCGACGCTCGGAATAATGACTTTCGTCTTCGCAGGATCGATATGCCTCAGTCTCGCAGATATAAACAATTTCGTCGGCGGTAAACTTTTCGTGCCACAAATAAAGCGATGCTTCGAGCATCAGCTCGTGGAAGTTGCCTTTCGATGTCTGACCCAAAAAGCGCCAAATGGGGCTGTCGAGATTTTTGGCTAATTGGAACAACAATAACAAATGGGGTTCTTCGAATAGGGGCAAATCCGAGGGGTCTGTCTCCTCAAGCTTAAGGATAATTTCGGAACCTGGAAATTTAATCCATTCGTAGTACAATTCCCGACCCAGCAACTGAGTTCCTTGGTGGTGCAGAGACGGCGGAAGGATCGAATGCCGGTTCGCCGTGCCAAGAATGTCGATGTATTCGTGCTCCCATCGATCAGACCCAATCTTACCGGACTGCACGGAATTCTTGGCGCGGCCATTCTTGTCTAGGATTTTGGGTATCGGAATGTCGCGTTGTTTGAGCAGAGAATCGACTGCCGCAGCCTTACGAGCACGAACGAAAAAGGTGGCTCCACGGGCACCTCTTTTAACCGGGCAAGGCATGCCGACAACCAACGCGACTTTGTCCAAAGTATTCTGGTCTCGCACATCGACGTCGATGGCTAGAAGCACGTCGGACGAGTTACGTAGATACGGAACCGCAACGGAAATGCCGCATCCCGGATGACGCTCGAAAATAGCCAAGACGTCGCTGATGGGAGGGGCGTTGCCATGATCGTCAGGCTTGGTGATAGATACGTCGTTGCCTGCGGCAATCCAGCCTTTGCCATCTTCTCCGGAGCCACAAGGTACGGCGTAATAGCCCCGACTAAGTAGCTGAGCGGCCAAAGCAACTGGCAAATTGGTGTCGTTGATTAAGAAGCGATAGTTTGCCACGGGTGGGGTATCTCCAGAGTTTGCATCGAAAGGGTTTGTAGGGGGCCGACCAGAAGTCTAATGCGGGTTTCAGAAAGCCACAAGGCCGATCAGTTGGCTAGTGTAGGGGGTTCTGTAGCCAGTTGTAGGGGGTTCTGTAGCCACTTCGAAAGGCCGACAAGACGGGCTGTAGCCATTGTAGCCAGTTTAGCGTTTTTCCCTTTATGTATGAGAATTATTTTTTTGGGATAGTGTTGTTGTTATTTTACATAAAAAAGGGTGGAAATATCCAAGTGGCTACAACCCCCTACACATACTACAAGCCGTCTTGGTCGCGGGCTGTGGCGTGTGGGGTTCGAGAAAAGGACCACCTACAACCCCCTACAGAACCCCCTACAATCCGTCACGAGGTCCATTTGTGGGCAATTTGGAGGGTGTCTGAGGCGTCGGCCAAGAGCCTTGCCCTCGCCCTCCTCGCCCCGGCGCGCGCGTCCTGCCTCTATATTAGCTCACTCGCTGCCCTTTCCTCGCCTCTGGGACGGACGCGACGAGGGCCTTTCGGGCTGGGCGGCTGCTATAGTGCCCCGGATACGCATCCGCCCGTCTCGTATGGCACGAAGACGGGCGGAAAGTGGTGCCTGTGTCGGTTAATCCAACGAATGCGTCAGCACTATTTGTATGCTGTCTGTAGCCCAGACTTTGTTGCTTTCTCCAGGCTTTGTCGGTGGTCGCATTAACAAATCCTGTATTGCCGCGTTGTCCAGCATTTGTTCCTTGAGATACTCTCGAACACCTGCCAAACTTAGACGGAATTGCGTCTTTGTGTGGGTATTGGATAATATGGACAAATTCCATATGCTGGGGTATTTGTGTTCCATATGTTTGTTCTCCTGTCTCGGGTATCAGATCGTTACGCCTAAGCAACCGCAGTTATACCCCGTAATAATGAAATTATAACACCTCAGAAAGTTCCACATCGAATGCGCTGGCCACTTTGCGAATTGTGTTTAGAGCTTCCACAGAATCGGACACGATTAGTATTGCTCTCATTTTCCCTGGTTTGGTGTCGGCCAAAGCTTTAATAGCCAGCGAAGCCACGTATGGGATGTGCCCGCTAACTTTCCAGGAATGCCAAGCGTGGTTGGAATAACCCAGGGCTGCGCATAGTTTGTTAGGTTCCATGCCCAAAGTTTCTATAGCCTTTTCGAATTCGGCATAAGAAGCTTGGCGGAAGCTGCGAAGTTTCTTAGTCATTGGGATGGGTGTCTCCATTGTTTGTGATAACCCCGACAAATTACCACGAGCAACAAAACACAAATAGCATTTAGGATTGCGCCGCTGTAGCCTCTGAGTCTCGAATCCATTTACAAAATATAGCGTTGCGAGTTTTCCAAGTCATCGTAAGCTTTTCCGGATGGCACCAAATAGTGTGCCGGGTGTCGGTATATAGTACGTGACGGATGCGACCTTTAACTGGTGCCCACTGTTGGCCGGCAGCTACTGGCGGATTTGGCGGGCCGTGTCTCATGGCCTACCGTGCAACGCGGTTCGCCCTTCTGGGGTAATATTCCATATTGCGCGGGATTTGTAATCACTTCGTATAACCATGCCCCGTTCTGCCAATTTTCTCAGCGCCCGAATTTTTCGCCCGGCCAGTTTTGGCTCGTGTTCCACATATTCCAGAGTCTCTTTTTCCTGGGATGTAAGCTCCGGAACCGTATATTGTACGCCTGTGGACAAAGCCCTGCGCGCTGTATCCCCCAAATCCTCTTTCGACGAATAAGGACTCTGGGATCCTAGACTAATTCGGTGCAACGCGTGTCGCAGGCGGTTTATTTCGTTGTGTAGTTCTTTAGACATGTCCCGATTCCCTTTGGTTAAATGAAGTCCAAAGATGGAAACTCTTTTCGGATCAATTCCCTAGCTTCTTCTGCAATAATCCGGTGCTCTTTCTGCGTCGATGGATCGGTGCGGACAGCAATGTAATGAATCCACTGCCGCAGGGTGCCGTTGGCATACATGCGGGTCTTCATCAGGCCCTCGGGAAGCACGGCGCGGGCTTGTTCCTTGGCAATGCCAAGTTTCAATGCCTCTTTATAAGCGGCATTCGTGCATTCAACGACGTGCCTTTGCGTGGTATTCCACCAATTTTCCAAATCCATATCATCAAGGCCCGGTTCGATGCTGTTCTGCCGGTTTTTGGGGTCTTGTAACCGCGCCTCGCGCGTTTCAAAATCCAGCGATTTCGTGGGGTCGGCATAACGCTGGCTGAACTCCTGAAAGCGGAAACCATGTCGCAGGATTTGCCGGCCAATGTCGCGCGTGGTTTCGATCTCCATCACGATGTTGACCATTTCGAAGATCGAAAAATGTTTATTGTCGTAGCAATACTTCAATAGCTTCCCGCCAGTTTCAGTGTTTGTCTGGTTGTCGGGATTGCTCACCCTGGCTGCGTAGACGATAAATTCCTCGGGTGTGTTGATGCCCTCAACACGGGGCTGCGTGACGGCGACGATGCGAATTTTCATGTGTTGTCCTTCAGTGCTTTTCTGCCGGGTGGCGTGATGCGACATAGTGCAGTATTGGCGGAAAGAATATGCGCCTCTGCATGTCCGCTTTTTGACAATGGCGCAAATTCGCTGGTCATTGCTTTAATCACCGCTTCGCGCGCGGTCATTCCCCACCTCCCAGCGGATCGGGCGCTGCGGCGAGCATGGCGACAAAACAAGCGTGTGCGCAATCCACATGCGTTTCTGCATTGGGCAATTCAGCACTCCAAGCCAGCGCGCCCGCGATGTTCATGTCAGGCACTCCATTTACCGGCACCACCTTCAGATTCAAAGCCGGCAGGGCGGCCAGGAGGGCGTCTAGGGCGTCTGTAGAATGCTCTAGGGCGATATACCACCACATCGGGTTGGTGAGCCTGACGAACGTGAAATGCTCATCGTCGGTCTTTCCCTCTGGCGTTGGATATCCATTCAGCAAAATCACCCTAGCCATCGCCTCGATCACTGTTTCGCGTGGTGTCATTTCGGTGGCTCCGGTATCGGTGCATACAGCGACGGCGCTTCCTTCATGTGCATGGCGATATATTCATCATGCTCGTAGCACATTTCATACCAGCCTTCGGGTGTGTAATACTCGTCATTTTCTTCACAACGCTCCGCGAAATCCTCATCGTTTTGTTCGGTGTATCGCGGGATGTAGCGCGCAATCTGGCGTCTCCATTTTCCGGGCGGTTCCATCTTGGTAGCGACAAGCCATGGCTCCCCATTCCTCGCCTCGTCATCAATCTCCCGCCAGGGCGAGACGATCATGGCGGCGAGTGCGTCATCTATCGCGCGGGTGTATGCCTCTGTGATGGGGGCGACGAGGGGGATGCCGTGGTATGCCACGCTAACCTCGACTAACGCCCGCAGCGCATCGCGTCGCACAGTTACAAAATCGGTCATGGCGTGGGCCTCTTTTTTCCCGATGCGGTCTGCCGCAGCTTGCATCGCATGCTCCTTGGTCGGATATGCGCCGCTTCCGCCGGCCCCAATAGTTTCGGTCATGGCGTGGTGCCTCCGTTGATAATGGCGTCGATCTCAGCGTGGCTCGCGGGTGACAACCGAAGGATGTTGACGCGGAAAGCGGCACGTAGGCGTTGGATTTCCGCCCGCAACGCCTCCACCTCGGCGTGTGTGGCGACGGGGCCGAGGATGCGCCAATCATCCAATGGCATGTCGCCAGCGCCCCAACATTCCGCATCTGCATCCCACCAAAGCGGGAAGGCGTCGCCGTTATCGACAGGACCAAGCCACCACCACCTGCTAACGCTCGGGTCTGGCGGGATGCAAATCGCGGGGGTGTCATTCGTCATCTTTCACTTCCTCATACGCCGCCGCGAAAATGTCTGGCTTGCACGGGTAACGCTCGCCCTTCACCCCGGTAATAATCCAATCGCCTGGGCATACGATGTGTCCGCCTTCGAGCGTGTCAATCCAGCCGTGATCGTGAAACGGGTTGCCGCAACGCGAACAGATGGCCGCGCCCGGAACGTCGATGGGGTGCCGGTAGTAGCGCACGACGCCGCCCTTTTTGAACCACTGCGTGGCCTCGACCACGATTGGCAGCTTGCGGAACTTAGCCATCACAGGCCTCCCAAACGCAGCACCTTAGCCGCTGCGTAAGTTTCGGGCGAGAAGATCGCCACCCAGTTCCACACGTCGAACATCTGCGCAAAAAAAGCCACTGTCCCGCCAAGAGCCAGCAATCCGAAACAAAGCATCAGCGTAAACAAAACGGAATTGTCTTCGTCTTCCTGCTCCTGCTCCTGCACCGCCAGCCACCGAATGGCAAAACTAGCCGCAACAGCGACACACCCGAACGCAAAGCCCTGGATTAAGCTGGCAATGCCGCTCATCCTGATCGCCGTCATAGCCAGATCGACAGAAGCCGGGCCGTATTTGGAGGCGAAGGTAGTAATGATAGCTGTAAGGTCTAACATTTCAAACTCCTAGATATCGTCGGCGCATTGATACTTGCACTCAGCGCAGCAGGTGCAGAGGGTTTCGGAGTCCTCGTGAACGTCAACGCGGTAAGGGCAAGTGTGAGGTTCTACTGCGTGGTTTTTCTTGCAACGGTGGCATATCTTGGGGATGTCGTCTGGATCATTCGCCATTAGGCTTCTCCTTCGCGCATAGATGTTCGCGGACCAGGGCGGCGGACCGAGTATATGCGCGACACCGTCCGATGTTTATCTGGCTCTGCTCTCCCCCCGTATCGTCAGCACGCTCTGCCGCAGCCTGCGCCAACCGGTCCAATTCCGTAGCAAGTTCCTCGGGGGTCATTTCGCACCCCGCGCGGCTTCAACGGCGGCTAGGCCTTCCGCGATGTAGCGGCGGCAGTGGCAAGCCGGGACATTTTTCAAACAATTTCGATGAGATGGATGGAATACGTTGTCGCATAGGTGTTGCCGGTCTACGGCCTCGTAAAACACCTCCACCGGATCAGGCTTCGGCGGTGTCTGTGCGGCGGTGAGGGCGTCTAGGGCGTCGAACATCTTAATTATAGCCCGCAAGCGTCCGTCAGTGAGGGGGGCGGTTGTCCGCACCTCGCCAGCCGCAGCAATCACCGCGTCCTTCAACGCCTGATGCGGGTCGGCGGGGAGGGGGTGAAGGCACTCAACGTGAACCGTGCGAAAATAATCGCCGCACTCAACTTCAGCCAAATGCCCGTGAACACGATACAAAGTCACCATCGCCTCGTCGCCATCTTTCCATTCGCTCATTGTTTTTGCTCCTTCATCTTGGCTTCCAGCCGGGCGATGGCGGCGAACATCGTTTCTCGGTCTGACGGGAAGAAAGTGCGGGCCAACGCCTTTAGTTCCACCAACGGATCATGTGGCACACGTTCGGTTATGACGGCATCGACAAACTCACTAGTTTCAATGCTGAATCTGTTACCAGGACACTTAGGGTCCAAGCGGCGGTCAATCATCCGCTCCACCAACGCAACCTCAGCAGCAGTTATCGCGCGGGGGATAGGTTCGATAAATGATTGGTCAACAACCACCATACCGCTCATGGTGAGAACCTTGGGCCACCCGTGGGTGGTCACGCCCATCACCCGCAACGTGATTGCGTCGCCAACTTTCCATTTTGTCATTGTTTTGATTTCTCCATTTTGCGCACTTCAGCTAGGCCAGCCGCAATTTCAAGACGACAAGTGCAAATGCTAGACATTGGTCGGCAAACCTCCCATGTTGCAGGGCTGCAAGCCATGTTTTTGGCAGCGCCATGAAACACCTCCACCGGGTCGGAATTTTGCTTTGTTGGCGTTGTCTCTGAATTTTGTTTCGGTGGTGTCATTGCAACAACAAGGGCGTCATATGCCTTAAACAAACTCGCAACAGCCAACGCCCAATCTAAACCAATTTCTGAATTTGTTGTTCGCATTTCTCCAACAGCGTCAATCACTGCCTTCTTCAACGCATTATTGGGGTCAGTTGGAAGGGGACGGAGAACATCGGCCATCACCACGTCGCCACGGGCATATTTGTCACCATGCCGGCGCAGAACAACAACGGGTTCGTTTATCTCCACAATATCCACCATCGCTTGGCCGCCGGCTTTCCATTCAGTCATTTGGTGTTCTCCGTTGGTTATTATTTGTATGTAACCACGCCTAGCCCAGCACAAATAGTGCTCTAAATTGGTTTTTTAAACAATTATCCCAATGCCCGCCAGAACAATTCCAACTGCCAGCCTCTCCCATCGGCGGCTCATGATTCCATGCCCTATTAGCCCACTACCAGAAAACAGCAGGCAACCGGCGGCAAACATCTCTCCCGGACTGGTCATTTCATTCGTCCCCCTCTTCTTCTGCTTCCTCTTGCGCGGTTATCCGCGCGGCGCTGACTTTCATTTTCATTCCTCCGTGTTATTCCAAGCCACCTGTCGGCATCAGCCGGCGCAGGGTCTCGTTGGCCCAGTCTGCAGCCTTGTCCTGGCGATCTAAGCCTTGGAATACCCTGCTGTGGGTCTTCATGCCCACGCCGACATACTCGTGCACGATTAGCGCGTATATGCAGTTAAAGCCATTTCCTGGGGTCAGGTGCACCGTAAAAACACACTCGTCGCCGTGGCCTTCGACCACAATTACCCCTGCTCGGGTGGCGGTCACGCTCCAATCCCCATGATTGGGCAGATCGCCTTGGACGTCCACCATCAGGTCAGAATTTACAATAGTAAACATATGGGTTACTCCTCGATCCAGGCGGCTACGGTGGACATCTCGGCCAGCTCTTCGTCCCGCGCATCTCGGGCGCTGGCGGGGAAATACCAGCCGTCTCCCACGTCCTCAAATTCGCCTTCCAGGTTGGTGATCCAGCGTTCAGCGTGTTCGCGATCGATGAATTGGCGAGTGGAGTGGATCTCGTCGATCGTTTCGATGCCGAATTGCTCGTCAGCATTGAGCAGCACGGACCCCACCTTAACGGTGATGAAAGCGGCGGATTGGTTGGCGGTGATTACGGTCATTGGGGTGTCTCCTGTATTACCCAGGTACAAAACCACAGCGTTTGTAGGCGTGTCAAGTGTTTGTCTTGGAACTTGTTGGGCTTGTGACACTAACGGGGTCGGCATAGTATGTTCTTGCGCTTATGGCGCGTTTTCTCCGAAACTTGCCCCGCCCAGCGCCTAACCGGCTGCAGGGCGGGGTCTTTTTGGACCCTATTTCGCTTTCTTGCCTTTGGCCTTGCTCCGATATTCGATGCCGAAGCGGCTGGCGACAATTCCGGACCCGTCCGCGTCGCACAAGACAATTTCGCCTTCGTTATTGCGTAGCCACGCCCGCAGACGATTGGCGAGGTTCATGCGTTGCAGGCCGGGATTGAGGACTTCCCATGTGGTCCGCCACACCTTGTTGGCTTCCCCCGTGGCCTTCAATGCGTCCACATCCACCTTCGTCTTGCCCCGTCCCACAGGCTTGCAGAAATTGTCCCGCAGCGCGCAATCCAGCGGGTCGTTGGAGCCTGGGCCATGCGGGTTGTGAGAATACCGATCGTGGTACCCGGTGGACATCACCCCGCATTTGCCCGCAGGAGCGGTCTTTTCCTCTTTCGGGGATTGGAACGTCACTTCCCCCTTATCGAAAGCGTCGAAGGCATCCGCCGGGCGGTCGAACTCCTCAACCGACAACACAGTAGCGTCGTCGGTCTTGCCCAGGCGGAAATTACCTTCTGGTGTCCCGATAAAATAGATGCCACGGCGGGCGGCAGCTTTCAGAATGGTGTGGTGCAGCTTGAGGGGGTTCGAGGTGTCGGACATTGGTGTTCTCCTGGGGATTATATGGGGGGGTGGGATGCCGGGGATTTCTCCCCGGCTTGTCGTGTGGGGTGTCAGTCCGCGCTATTCTTGAATTCCTCGATCAGGGCTTCCACGGATTGGATTTGCAGGTATAGAGCCAATTGCCGCGAGATCAGGACAGCCCGTTCACCCTTGCCGTTGATGAAGCTGGGGTTTCCGGTGAAGGCGCTGTCGAAACGGGTTGCGCCGGGGATGCCCACCACCCGCAGGCCCTCATACACGCCATCCGATCCGATGTCATCCACGGCCACGGCCAGCCCAGTATCGACCCATGCGTAAATTTTCGTGGTGTCGGTGGCGTCCAGCAGCATGCGGCACCCTTCCAGATTCTTATTGAGATTTCCCAGGAAGGACGAGATGGCTTCGGCGCGGATCGAATTGGTCATTGGGGTGTTCTCCGTATTGGTGTTGATCGACAAAGATATAAAACCATGGCTCGGGGGTGTTTGTAAATATTCCTATATCTGTTTGTGACCGCGTTCAACACAAATTCGTTATGCGATGTAGGGGGTTTGGGCCAAAAATGTAGTGGGTTGTAGCCAGTTTTGTAGCCAGTCCGACACCGCGACGAGCCGGGGCGTAGGGGGTTGTAGGTAGTTTACCCCCTTTCCTTTAAGTGTAGAAATACAAAAGGGTGTCGGAAAAGGTAGTGTAAAAAGAAACGGGAAAAGGATAAGAGAAAACCGCCTACAACCCCCTACACCTAACGTATATTCCGCTCTCTCTGGGTGTCGGCCACCAAATTGTGGTATAGTTCCGGCTTGCCTTGGAATTTTGTAGCGGGAAACTTATGAGAAAGAACTCGAAGCATACTCCTTTTAAGCATGGCCCTGCCAAAGGAGCTGGTTGGGGACCGGGCTGGGGCGGGCCTGCTAGGGGTGCACACGAACAGGCTCCCCGTTCTGACGCGTGGACGTCCGAAAGCCGGCCTTCGACCCAGAAGCCGGATGATATGACCGACGAGGAGTGGGCGGCGCGGAAAGCCCGTAACGTGGCTCGAAAAGACCGTGCCGCTTGGCTGGAAAATGAGCTTTACGACATCGCCATGAATGGAGAAATTCCCCCACAAGTTCGGGTCGCGGCTATCGATAAGGCGTTGGACCGCATCGTGGGCAAGCCTATTCAGGCGAACCAAGACGATCCGAACACGATCACGGTTAATATCGTTGGCGGAATGCCCACCCAAAAATAATGGTATCGCTCAGCATAACACTGCCCGTGCTACACACCGGCCAGATCGAAGCGTATTATCTACGCGGGCCAGATGGAAAACCTGCCAGATTTCGCGCAATTCGGTGTGGCCGGCGTTGGGGCAAGACCGTGTATGCTCAGACTTTAGCTTCGGATTTGGCTATTCGGGGTCAGTTCGTGGGTTATTTTACCCCGGCGTATAAGTACCAAAGCGAAGTTTACAACGAATTAATGGAAACCCTCGGGCCTGTAATCAAATCCGCCTCGAAAAACGACGGCGTGATTCGAACCAAAACCGGGGGACGTATTGAGTTTTGGACGCTGGAAAACGAAAGCGCGGGTCGGTCGCGTAAATACCACCACGCTCTAATAGACGAAGCTGCTTTCACTAAACCAAATATGATCGACATTTGGAACCGGGCTATTCAACCGACACTGCTCGATTACAGTGGGTCGGCCACTGCTCTAAGCAACACGAACGGGGTGGACCAAGACAATTTCTTCTGGAAAATCTGCAACGAGCCTGAGCACGGTTTCACTGAATTTCACGCACCGACTAGCAGCAACCCTTTCATGCCGCAAGACGAGTTGGTGCGGTTGCAAAAAGAACGCCCGCCCCTGGTTTGGAAACAGGAATATATGGCGGAGTTCGTGGATTGGTCCGGTAACCAGTTCTTTTCGCTGGAAAGCATGCTGGTCGAGGGGTTGCCAGTTTCGTATCCAGTAAACTGTTCAGGTGTATTCGCGGTAATCGACTCGGCCACCAAAACCGGTAAAGATAACGACGGCACCGCTGTGGTATACTGCGCAGTAAACCGAAGCGCATTTGGGCACCCTTTAGTCATTCTTGATTACGACATCAAGCAAATTGAGGGGGCGCTGCTCGAACACTGGCTGCCTTCCGTGTTCGAACGATGCGAAGAACTGGCCAAAGAGTGCAAAGCCCAGGTTGGGTCCCTCGGGGTTTGGATCGAAGACAAGGCAAGCGGCATGGTACTCCTTCAGCAAGGCGCTAGGCGCGGCTGGGCCACTAATGCCATCGACAGTAAGCTAACCTCGGTGGGCAAGTCAGAGCGAGCTATATCAGTATCGGGGTACGTGTATCGAGGAATGGTAAAGGTGTCCCAGTTTGCCTATGACAAAATGGTTAACTACAAAGGGTCCACCCGCAACCATATGTTAAACCAAGTTCTCACTTTTACTATCGGTATCAAAGACCAGGGCGAAGACGACTTGTTAGACGCATTTTGCTACGCAGTAGCAATCGCTCTGGGCAACAACGAAGGGTTCTAACATGGATTTGGTCGAAAAATTGTCCGCTACCCTCGGTTTTCGCGGGATCTTCGTTTCCCCTCAGAAACTCGCTGAGGCTCTTAATTCTGTCGGTATTGCACTCGTAACCAGCCCGAGTTCTGGTGTATCCTCCCATCTGGCGGAACATCGTAAGCTGTTCGCTGAAAACTCATGAAGTAGGGTGTCACCTTGTCCACGATCAATATCTCTGGGACTAATGTGGGTGGCTCACTTCAGCAATTGTTGATGTGCGACGAAATCGTGCCTGGGAGCGACGTTTCTTACCAGATTTGCAAAGCCATTTACTCGTATCATCCTCTTGGTCGAAAAATGGCTGATTCCCCCATTGTGATGGCACAAAGCCAGCCTCGCCAAATCAGCATTACTAATGCCCCAGAAGACCGAGTTCGAGAAGCATTCGAGAACGAATGGGCAAAGATGGACGTAGACGGCATAATCTCGCAGGTGGCGAGTATTGCCCGGATATATGGTATCGGCTCTGTGGTCATGGGTGCAGAAGGCGTCGAGCCAGACCAAGAAATATCATTCGATAAACTTGCTGATTTGTCGTTGTATTTCAATGTTCTGGACCCGCTGAACACTGCGGGGTCTTTGGTGCTGAACCAGGACCCTAACGCTCCAGATTTCCAGAAACACACTATCGTCACTGCCGCCGGTAAGCCATACCATCGCAGCCGCGCAGTCGTGTTGATGAACGAACGTCCTGTCTATATCGAATACACTACGTCCGCGTTTGGTTACGTGGGTCGTTCTGTGTATCAACGTGCTTTGTTCCCGTTGAAATCGTTCGTGAATACCATGGTCGCGGACGACATGGTGGCCCGTAAGCTTGGCTTAATTATCGCTAAGCTCAAAGCCCCAGGCTCGATCATCGACAACGCGATGCAACGTTTGGCGGGCATTAAGCGTGAAATTCTTAAGGAAGCCCAAACCAACAACGTGCTGTCTATTGACACGGCGGAAGATATTTCTGCTATTGATATGCAGAACGTGGATGGTGCAGGCACATACTCTAGAACTAACATTTTGAAAAACATCGCTACTGCGGCGGACATGCCGGCCAAACTGCTGGATAACGAAACCCTCGTCTCTGGCTTCGGAGAGGGCGTAGAAGACGCCAAGAATATCGCCCGGTATATTGATGGGATTCGGCGTTGGATGGCTCCTCTCTACGCGTTCTTCGACGACATTGTGGCACGTCGTGCGTGGAATGAGGGTTTTTATAAAACCATCCAGGAGGCATTTCCTGACTATAAAGATGTTGGGTATAAAGAGGCATTTTGGCGCTGGAAAAACAGCCTGAAAACCGAATGGCCGTCACTGCTCAAAGACCCCGAGTCTGATTCCAAAATTGAAGATGTTCGCCAAAAAGCGGTCATGTCGATGTTGGAAATTTTGCTGCCGCAAATGGACCCCGAAAATCGGGTTAAAGTTATTGCCTGGGCGGTAGACAATGCAGGTGAGAACAAGCTGTTGTTCCCTATGCCGCTTGTTCTGGATTTTGACGAACTTAAGAACTTCGAGCCTCCCACACCCCCTGCCGCCCCCGCTCCGCCCAAACCCGAAACTAGCGGAATGTAACAAATGCATGACGATGTTGCTGCGTCGTGATGCTACTGCCGATCGGGCGGGTCCTCTCCCCTCGCCCGATCGGTGGGACCAAAACGGTGTAGAAGCGGAGTCGAGACGGATCGTCCGGGCTAGGCTAGAAGCCGATCATATGAGAAGCGCCCGTCAAACTGCAATGACAAAACTGGCGGGTTTACGGCACGGCGTGTTGGCGTTTCTGCGAGTAGCGGAAGAGATAGAAGCTCTTGACGCTCAAATTGATCGGATAGGCCAATGAGTCGGAATGAAAAACCGCTAAGTTTTTATGAGGTAGTCACCGCCGCAGTACGGGATATCTCGGAACACGGATATGATAGTCAAACCCGTGTGGATTTTTGGCTGGGCGAAATCGCCAAAGCGGCTGCCCGCGATATGACCCCGCCCCATGTGTTGCAAGAAACTTTGAACGGGGCGTTGCGCGGATTGTACCAGCGCCTAATCGACAAGGGCGGAATTCTGCAACAACACCCCGGAGTTTCTCGTTATACTCTTGAAAAGATAAAACCCGCTCTTCGTGCCGAGTTGGATAGGCGTATCGTGGCGTCGGCGCAACTGATCAAACTGAACCGAGAAGCGGCTATCCAGAAAACGTTGCAACGGTTCAGTGGGTGGGCCACGTCGATCCCCATTGGCGGGTCGGAAGTGGTGGACAAAGTAGACACTAAAGACGACATCAAAAAATCGCTTAAACAGCTACCTTTTGAAGAACGTCGGGTAATCATCGATCAAAGTCACAAGTTGGTGTCGTCTTTGTCTGAAATAGTCGCCCACGACGGCGGGGCGATCGCCGGAGAGTGGCATTCGCATTGGAAACAACTAAATTATAACTACCGGCGAGACCACAAAGAGCGTGACCAGAAAGTGTACGCGGTTCGCGGGAACTGGGCTATTGAGCAAGGGTTGATGAAAGTCGGCCCTGCAGGATATACTGACGAAATCACCACCCCTGGCGAAGAAGTATTCTGCCGGTGCTATTATCGTTGGTTGTATAACGTTCGTGATTTGCCTGACGACATGGTAACGGTTAAAGGCAAGGCTAAACTGGCCGAAATCAGAGGTTTACTTAAGTCATGATCAACCTTGACGACGCGTTAGCGCGAATTGACCGGTCTCTAAGTCGTAAACGGGCCATGGCGTCGGTGTCTCAAGCGTTTCCGCGCGTCAAGGTTGATGAAGCCGAACGGAAAATCGCTAAACTTTTGGCTAAAATTGATTCGCAGTTGGGTGGTGTTCGATCTGACGCCGCAGAATTTAAAGAAAATGACCACCCTCGCGGACCAGACGGCAAATTCACGTCTGGAGCAGGCTCTTCCGGCAAAACGTCACCGGGGGTGGTAAGTTACCGCCAGACTTTGGGCAAGAAAATCAAAGGAACTTCTCGCGGTTTGATCCGCCATATGCTGACTGAAGGCGGGTATTCTGAAGAAGAAATCCTTCAGGCTGCTCGTGATGAATACGGTCCGATGGATGAAACTCACGATTATATCGGTGAAAATCTCAAACAATTAAACGAAGAACGGGCAAAAGCGGGAAAAAAAGAACTAACCCGCCCGCCTGTTAAAGTGCAACGAGACCCAGGTATACGTAAGTACGTCCGTAAAGGGCCTGTCCATAATTCCGATAGACTATCTGAAATTATGGATTTTCAGAAAAGAACAAAATCCGAAAGCGACTGGCATATACGTACTGCCGTTTGGGCAGATGCTTCCGAAGATTTTTTGGACGTAATTGCTGGCACCGCGCAATTGGGTGGTGGCGTAATATCGCGTCCAGATTTAGAAAAATTCCTTTGTTATTATCATACCGAGTCTTCGTTAATTCAAATGGCCTGTTCATTTACAGACCCCGACTCCGCCATTGTGTTTAGGCATGAATACGGCCACGCAATCGATTTTAAAAGTGGGTCTACTCAAAAATCAGCCAAATACGTTGCGGAACGCGACGAAGACGCTGCTAGCATTTTAGGGTCGGCCTGGACTCCCGACAATGGCGAATGGGACGTGGAGAAACGGTTGGAATTTAATGACCGGGTCATGAACCAAATTGATTACTCCAAGGGCACAACTCAAGCCGTTTCAAAATCCCCACGTGGTTATACTCCTAAGGCTTTTTTCCATGATTTTGTGGGGGCTTTAACTTGCAACGTGTTGGGACAAGGCCACACGGACGAGTATTATAAAGGAAACCCTGACGCGCGTTTGGCCGAAATGTTTGCCAACTACGTTACGTTGACACAGGGAAAAGACGGGGATTATTGGGCGGGCATTTTGCATAAAATCGCCCCCAAATCCTGTTCGCGTTTCGACGAAATGCTTGAAGGCACCGCCGAATGGGGCCGTGTTACGATGAAAAAGGACTAAGTTATGGAACTGGATTTGTACGAAGTTACTGCAGAATACAAACGCAAGTTTGGAAGTCTTCCAAATTTGATGGGGTTTTCGCCCACAGCTTATGCCAAAATTCCTGAAGTATTGGCACTGGCTATTGTTAATGGGAAAAAATTATCCGAAGAAGAGTATTATCGGCAATTGGGGGTTAATCCTCCTCCCGACGATAAAAACTTCATCATTTAGCCTAGGGCTGTAAAATGATCAAAGCCGCCGGTATTATGTTCTTGACTGACGACGGCGAAACGCTGTTGCTAAAGCGTGGACCGGGCGGGGACTGGCCGGGGGCTTGGTGTTTTCCGGGTGGAAAACAGGAAGATGGCGAAACTATCGAAGAAGCTGCCAAACGCGAATGCGTCGAGGAGCTGGGTTTTTTACCTAAAGGCCCTCGGATGGAGTGGACTAGGCGTATTTCAGCCAACGAGGCACCCATTCCTGAAGAAAACGTGAATCCTGTTCCCCCCATCGGGGACAAGGTAGATTATACTACATTCATTCAGCGTGTCGGTCAACCGTTTATCCCTAGATTGAACGGGGAACACACGGCGTTTACGTGGATCCACGTTTCCAAGGTTTTCCCTCATGGCTCGCAAGAGCCTGAGAAGGGCAAAGAAATAGTTCGATGAGCAAAGAACCCCGTATTGAGGTCCTTGACTTAGGAGCCATCCATCCCGGAGTTCGTATATCCATCGAACGACTGGGCATGGACGAAACCGATGTGGCCAAGGCCATTCGTGACGGCGAGTTGGTCAGTCCGCAGCACTATGAAAATGTGGCTCTGTTCGCTGTCCGCATCACCGGGACTGGGTCGGCTTATCGGCACAAATTGGACGAATATGTTTATCGGGACCCTGCCCTTTATTTGAATCAGGATTTTCTGGATCGGTGTAATGGTTTGCCGGTGATTTGGGAACACCCCGATACTGGCAAGTTAAATACTGAAGAATTTGCTGATCGAATCGTTGGAACTATTGTTCTACCGTATATTCGTGGAGAGGAAGTGTGGGGTATCGCAAAAATCTATGATGCCGATGCCGCCCGCGCGATGGAATCAAAGCAACTTTCTACATCACCTGCAGTTGTGTTCCGGTCTACAGATGGAAACAAGCAGGCGACGTTGGAAAACGGGTCTGCTCTATTGGTCGAGGGCAAACCTAGTTTACTAGACCATCTTGCCATCTGTGAAGAGGGCGTTTGGGACAAAGGTAGAGACCCTACCGGAGTCGAGCTTCCAACCACTACTGTTGAAATTTCCGAGGGGTCAGAAATGCCTGATTTTGAAAAAGAAGCCCATGGCGCTGAAAAGCGAGATGATTCCGGGACCGGCGGCGGCAATCTGGACAAACTGTTGAAGGGTATCGACGCCCTTTGTGGTCGTCTGGATTCCATGGAAAAACGCATGGATTCCATTACTTCCCGTGCTCGCAAGGACGACGACACGGAAGAAGAGGAAGTCATGGGCGAGCCGAAAGAATTGGCTGCTGATGACGACGATGACAAAAAGCCTCGCAAGGACGCACGTCGTTCGCATCGCAAAGACGATGACGACGACATGAAACATCGCAAGGACGCCCGTCGTTCGCATCGCAAAGACGACGACGAAGATGACAAAATGCCCGCTCATCTCAAAGCCGATGACGACGATGACGACGATGACGACGATGACGACATGAAGCATCGCAAAGACGACGACGAAGATGACAAAATGCCCGCTCATCTCAAAGCCGATGATGACGATGATGATGACGACATGAAGCACCGCAAGGACGCACGTCGTTCGCACCGCAAAGACGACGATGACGACATGCGGCATGCCCGCAAGGACTCGAATTCGGTGAGCAAGCACATCGCCTCGGAAATTCGCCGTTTGGCCGCTTCCGTCGCTCGCATGCCGAAAAGCATGTCGGATGCTGATTATGCCGCGATGGCCGATCATCAAGCCCGTGCTGACGCCGTTTATGGTGGTTTCGGTGAACGTGCCCCGGCTCCGCTGCAAGGCGAGTCTCTTGGCGCTTACCGCGTTCGTCTCGCCAAAGGTGTGCAAAAGCACTCTGAGTCTTGGAAAGGCGTTGCTCTCCGTGATTTGCCGGCGAACGTGCTCGAAATCGCTGAACAGCGTATTTACGCGGACGCTACTGCGGCTGCTAAGAACCCGACCGACGTTCCTTTCGGCAAGCTGCGTGAAATTCGCCGTCGCGACGGCGCTGATCGCATGATCACCGAATTCGTTGGCGAGCCGAACGCATGGATGGGCGAATTCCGCACTCCCCCGCGTTCGATCAGCAAGCCGTTTTTCCGTCCTCGCACCGGGAACTAATCCACAATGGCAAACTCTGTCTCCTTCAATCCGATGCTGACCACCAACAACTACGGTGGTTTCAGCACTCAGTCCTACGGCCTCGTTCAAGGCGTGGCCATGGACGACCCCGCCGTTCGTTACCAGCTGATGGGCGGTACCCTGGCGACTTCCGAAACCTTGCCGATGTGGGGCGGCGTTGGTATTTATGCCAACACTCCTTCTTACAACACTGACGCTACTACGGGCGTTGTGGTTGGTCGCGGGACCACCATTTCGGCCAATGCGAGCGGAAAGCTGGTTGGTTTTTCGGTGTTCAATCAGGCGACTGCTTGGAATACTTGGCCCCAGTCTCCGGTGCCTACTGGCGCGGGCGGCATGACTGTTCCGTTCTACCTGTTCGGCTCTGACGCCCGCATTGCAGTCGCTTGCGATCCGTCGCTTGCTGCCTCGCTTTCGGGTGGCGCGATCAATCAGGCGGTTTACTGGGATTTCAACGCTCAGTGCCTCGTTGCGTCGGCATCTGCCTCCTACAGCGTTACTTCGCTCACTTGGTCGTCCACCAACGGTGGTCAAGTCGCGGTGGTGATGTCGGGTGCTACTCCGGTTGGTGGCGTTGGGGACAGCTTCACCCTGGCAGGCGCTACTAACAGTGGCACTGGCTCGGTTGCTGCGATCAATACGACCCATCAGGTCAACACCTTCACCAACAGCCAGAATTTCACCTTCCTGCTTCCGGGCACGTCGGCCATCTGGGGCACCTTGGGCGGCACCATTACGCTGGTTTACAGCGAAGCGGCGCTTCCGGTGCAGGTTCTGCGCGTTCAGAACGGCAACAGCAAAGTTGTCGTTTGGGACCCGGTGAACAACGTCGCCACCTGGAATAACAGCGGCACCGCCGCCTTGATCCTGATCTAAGGAGCCGCACTCATGGCTAACATTACCGCCGCCCGCGTAATGGTTTCTCCGCACTACATGGTGCCGGAAAAGCTGTTGCAATACAATCAAGCCTCTGGTGCATTCGACGCCCTGGCTGGTGCAAACCCGCAAGTTCGCTTGGGTGAAGGCGATCTCTACGTGTATATCGACGCGTTCGATATCCGCACGGTGATGTCGTCTGGTCAAAGCGAATACAACTCGCTTCCCAGCGTTACGGTGACCGCCCGCCAGATTTCGACCCCGACTTATTTGCAGCGCGTTCGCGCAGAATACGACCATCACGACACCGCTGCCATGTCGCAGTGGGGCGTCAGCATCGTCGAAGCGCAGCGTCTCGGCATGCGTCAGGGTCATTTCCAGCTGATGCGTTCCGCTCTGCTCTACGGCATGAACGGCGCGAACGGCGAAGGCTTGCTGAACACTTCTGGCGCTACCACGGTCAACCTCCCGGCTGACTCGAACGGCAACACTACCGTTGTCACTTACGACAACGGCCAAATGGCGTTCTTCCTGCTGTCGCAGGTGTCGGCCATGAAGACCCGCACCATGCAGCTCGGTATGGGTCACCGTATTGTGATCCTCGGACCGCAGCGTGTTCTTGGTTCGTGGGAGTATCAGGATATCGTCCAGGTTACCCAGTTCCAGCGCGTCGGTGCCGGCTCTCTCTCCACTGCCGGCGTTGTCAAGGCGGTTGGCGAGATGAACGAGGACGAAATCCTCTGGTGCTACGACGATACTTTGATCGGCAAAGGTGCCAATGGTACTGACGCTGTCCTGATCGTCATGCCGGAAGTCGAAAAACCCCGTGGTGGCCGCGTCAACACCAACGCGTTCGCTGAACTGTCGCCGGGTCTCGCGGCTTGCACCATGCAGTTCTGCGACATGGCCGCGCCTCGCGAAATCCCGACCCCGCTGCCGGGTGGCGCGATTGACGTGCTTTCGGAAATGCGTATCACTTCTGGTTGGGGCGTTCGCCCGGAAGCTATCGCTATTCTGAGCATGCAGTACCAGTAAGCCTACAAACGTCGAGGAGAGGTTAAATGACCACGCTATACGTCGCCAATGCCAGCAAGCAACGGCACGACTTCATCTACCGCGTTCGGGAGGAAACTTCGGTTCGTCGGCAGCAGATCCCGCCCGGTGGGCAAATCACTGTCTATCAACCGAACGCTACTCCCGAAATTCTGCACGATATCGTCGATCAGCACAAAGTGTATGGGCTGATCGACGTTGCGGAAATCGATCGCCGTAAGCCGTTCGTGGGGCTGTGTTATTCTTTCGACAAGCCTATCAAAGTCGAAAAAATCATGTATGCAGACGAACACAATGCGGGAGTTCTGACCGAGGTGAGTCAGGAATCCCGCAAGCTTTCGGCGGCGGCGCTTCATGACGCTATCAGTCGGGTTACTGAAGGTGCCGCGCGGCTGGACGCCCTCGAAATGGAAGTCGTCGAACAGAACAAAACCAACGAACCCGGCATCAACGAAGTGGTGACGGTAAACAATACCGGGAAGGCCGATCCATCCCCCCGGCGTGGACGCAATAGGAAAACCTAATGCTACCAACAGTCGCGGGGTTTTTGTTATTCATTCGTAACGTCATGGGGATCAGCCCCTTGGTGTTGCCGGATAACAGCCCCACGATTAATTGGGCTCTTTCTATCGCTACCATGTTTGTCAATCCGGATTTGGGGGTGGTGGGTTCGTCTTTGAATGCATCTCCCCAGACTAACTTATTTGTTCAAGCTACTTATAATCTAGCTGCTGACAATTTAGTAAACTATGCCCAGGATCAAACTGGGCGTACTTATTTTGCTGATTTGCGCGCCAGTCTAAAAATCAACAATTTCGCTGCTGGTGTTGTGCAATCCGCGTCTGATGGCGGAACAAGCGATAGTCTAGTAGTTCCAGAGGCTTTGAAAAATCTCACCTTGGCAAATTTGCAGAATCTCAAAACCCCATGGGGTCGTGCATACCTTGCCATGGCCCAGACTGCCGGGACGTTGTGGGGGGTCGCATGACCACTTTGCACCTGGGTGTTGTCGATTTTCCTTATGCCAATCTGCCCAAAGATTATAAAAAATATAAAATGAAATCCGGCACTCCCGGCGTAGCCAGCACTGGAGACGTAGCGACGTGGCTTGAAAACAAGTATCACGTCATGGAAGTTTTTTTTGAAGATAAACATCAAAAAATCAGCGATGCTATGGAAAATTCCATTCTTGGTGCGCTGGAAAGTTTGTTAAAAGGCGGGATCGCAACCGGAAACCCATTTAGCACGGCAGAAGATATTATTGCGACGGAATTTAAGCAATTTTTGTCGTCTCGTGATATTGAAAATATCGGCATTCCGGGCGTTCCGACGCAAGCGGCTTTAGATGGCGTCAGCCATCGCTTCAAAAATCCACGATTTAAAACCGTTGGAAAAGGAAAAAATAAGCGCCTTGTGAAGCGACCTCGCCGGCCAAGTTTTATCGACACCGGC
>Ga0208387_1000077_pt1 | contig 34508 bp, 50 predicted proteins | sample CryBogCBH27Jul09_FD_184611 | JGI IMG/M metagenome (GOLD analysis project Ga0208387, IMG submission 184611) | Freshwater microbial communities from Crystal Bog, Wisconsin, USA - CBH27Jul09 (SPAdes) | ecosystem: Environmental > Aquatic > Freshwater > Lake | place: Crystal Bog, Wisconsin, USA...
ACAGAAATACTCACGGAAGGCCTACAAAAGAAAGATACTTACAAGATCCTACACGACTTTGTAAAGTTTGCCGCCGAACATCTTGAATTAGATAGTTTACCAAAATTTGATTTTGTATTCGATTCAAAACGTAGTGTTGAACACAAGAGCTTTGGCGGGTATGGTAGTGAGCATATTACTATTACTGTAAAAAATCGCCACATTAATGATGTGTGCCGTACTCTAGCACACGAACTTGTCCACTACAAACAAGATCTAAATCACGAGCTAGACGGTGAGAATCCTGGCGCTACTGGTAGCCCACAAGAAAACGATGCTAATGCGCAGGCCGCAGTTATCATGCGTAACTGGGGTAAGAAACATCCTGATTATTTTGATAAAGAAAGTATAGAATAACAAAAAGCCCAAATTAAGTTTGGGCTTTTCTATATGCTTCCATTGCTTTCATACGAGCTAAGGCTAGTCTAATCTTTACATAATCAGAAAGCGGTGCTTCCTTTTCATGTACAATCGTTCCAAACTCTTTTGCACGTCTATTACGCCCTAATACTAGATCGTCATCTACTACTAGGGTGTCTTCTGGATTACTTAGCGGCTGGTGCTTTAGTTTCGACTTTAGCGTCAGCTTTTTTGTGCTCCTTAGGAGCTTCGCTTTTGTGTGGTGCAGGCTGAGCTGTTACCTCTTTCTTAGCTTCTGGTGCTTTTGGAGCATCAGCGGCAAATGCTGACAATGCGAATACTGACATGATAGTTACGATAAGTGCTTTCATTTTAATTTCCTTTTAGGTTAATGCAGTTTTGCTCTGCATATATATACAACGCCTTACTCATCATCTTCGTTGACTTCCTCATCATCATCTTCATCCTCATCTTCCCATTCGCTATATGAGTTTTGTAGTTTTTCCCAAAGACTCTTGTCATCATAGGCTTGATACTGTGGCTCATTTGGCATAAGCACACGGAACATGCTAGGACATTCGATTTGTAAGAACAACAGTTGTTTTGGGTTAACTAGATCACAAACAGTATAAGCAGTTGAACAGGCACCATGTACCCGTTTGAATGGGGTATGCTTGATACCTTTTTCTTTCAGATGTTTTTCAAAAGTAAACCCAGTAAACATGATACGAGTAATACCCAATCGTTGATTGCGCAGTCGTACTTTATCAAAGATAGTAAGATTACTAATCATTGCGTTATTTTCTGGATCTATTGTTAGCAGGCATTCTTTAAACTTGATGCTGCCTTTGGTGCGCTCGTTGTCTGGAGTTTCTTTAGTTGTCCAGTTAAGCTGACTTGTTACGTGGTTAACGTAAAAGGATTCTCCATGTGTTTTAATGACCCACATTGGAATGGTCTCGTCTTCTAAATGTTTCTTGTTAAAGTGGAAGACTAGGTCTTTACAAGCATATTCGATCTATTGTGTCATTTTTAATTTCTCCAAGTTAGTTGGGCTACCCAATGCTGGGCTCTTTGAATGCGCCATACCGCCCATTGAGGCACTTTGCAAATTTTATTACCGCTTGGTGTATACAGCGTACCGTCGCTGGCCACACCCATTAATCCGATAAACATAGTAATTTCCTTAAATGGTGCGCCTAACAGGAATCGAACCTGCTGTCTCGGGCTTTAGAGACCCTTGCTATACCATTTAGCCTTAGGCGCATGTGTATATTATATAGCTAAAACAAAAGGCCTGTCTAGGCCTTTTGAGTAGTGTCACGCACTTCTGCGAAATAGCTATGCTAGATTACTTCTTTGTACCTGAGTTAACAAAGCTGTACATCTTTTCTGCCGCTTCCATAATCTTATCTAGACCTGGAAATTCTGGCATTGCTACTGAGCTGACAACTTGTCCTGTCTTTTCATCTTTCTTAGCTGATACTTCCCAGCCATGTAGCTTGAACTTGTATTCATCCATAACAGCATCTTTAGCCAATGCTAAGACGTCAGCACGTATTTCATAACCGTTCTTGTTGAATTTAACTTCTGGTGCTTTTGGAGTAAAGTCAGTCATTACTTTGCTCCTTGTGTAAATGGATTCTTGTAACTTTTAACTAGAGTTTCTGCAAGTGTAAGGGTTGTGTCAACCCAACCTTGATATAACTTAGTTTGTGCATCGATTAGTTTTACTAGTTCTTTTTGAACTGATTCATCTTTAACAAATGTGTTAACGATTACTTTTTTGCCGCTTTGCACGGCGTCGATAGCTTGATTAAACATATTTTTCTCCTTGTGTGTGTATGTTTACAATGTATTGCAACATTGTACTATTATATATCTCTTAACGAATAAAAGCAAGAGGTTTTGTGATGCGTTTGCTCAAGTAGTCTACAACTGCTAGGTTAGCACTAGTAGCTTCTTCTACGTAAGTGTAGACATCCGCTTGTGGAAGTTCAATAGTAGCTAGGGTTTCTCCTAATTCGTTTTCCATTGTAATGCCATACTTAGCGCATAAGTGTCTGATAACACTATTAGTACTTAAACAAACCATACAGCCTTTAAGTATACTGTGTGTACGACAGTACTGTATGCAACGTTTCATTAGCTTTGTACCCATACCCTGCCCTTGATACTTTTTAAGTACAGAGAACGCCAGTTCCATTTGGTCTTCTAAGGCAATATGCCCTACAGCAACAAACTCCAACTGATCGTTTTCTATAGCAAAAAGAATATGTTTGTCAGGATTGGCTTCAAACTTGTCACAAAGTGTGTCCAAGATGTAATCGCTAACTGTATAGCCAAACCGTAATACCTTAGATTCTGCGTCAAGAGATTTAAGGTGCGTACGATATTTGGCATACTCGTGTGGAAGTACACGACGAACTGTAGTAAGCATTGATTAAATCCAGTGTTGGCCTTTGAGTACAGCTTCGGCACGAGCTTGTTGTACTGCTTTAACGATTTCATAGAAGTCTTTAAGAAATTGTTTCATTTTAAAGTCCTCTCATCCAAATCAAGTTACCCTTAGCTTGATCATAAACCTTAGCCCAGTGTTCAACTTCGGCTGTGTTTGTTGGGTTCTTGCTGGCGATAAACGCTTCTAGTCCGCTTTGTGGGCGTGGTGTTAGGAATTCAATAATTCCTTTTAATAGTTTTGACATTTTGTGTCTCCTTTAATGTGTATGTGTATTAGCATTTTAGCAGAAACTCAGTGTTTCTACTGAGTATTTAGCATATTAGTAGAAACACTGATATATTTCAAGTTGTTTGATATAATTGTATCAAGATTGTATAATCAATAAATATACGAAAGAGAAACATCATGCGCAAGAGCACCCGTAGTATACTACAAGAACTTAATGAAGTCGGCCTAAGTCGTAATACAGACCTGGTAATTGAAAGCCGTGGTAGCAATATCATTGCCAGTGCTATTAATTTGCTAGAAATGATCCGTGAAAATTATGACGTGGAAACTGCTGCCGAAATGGAACGTCGTTTTCTAAACAGTATCAAAGCCGCAGATGTTAACAAATTCAAACGTGGCATCAAGCGTATACAGGAATCAAAAGAATGAGCGGTAATGCACTTAAAAAGTTAGGAATAGACAGTTCTGAAAATAACCCAACTAAGGGCATACTTGTACGTTTATCACCAGCACAATATCTAGAAATCAAACGTGCTTTATTACCATTCTTAGAAAGTCTAGGCGATCCTGGATTTTGGCGCAGTGGCGGAGCAGGATCTTTTGACCCTGAACATAGATATGCCGCTAAAGGCACTAATAAGATTGATAGCGGAGATGTGGATGTGTTTATGGATACTGATCGTATCAAACACAAACTAAAACTAGATCCTAAAGCAGATGATGCTACTGTACGCAAAACAGTACTACATCATGTCAGCCAACACTATCCTGCACTACAAACAGGTAAGAATGTACACTTGGGGTTTCCTACAGGACATAAAATCAATAACTTGCCCACATATTTTCAAGTAGATTTGATGATTATGCAACATGCTCATGAAATAGGACAGCATCATGAGCACGATTACTCTGTTAAAAACAGTCCATACAGTGGGCAAGATCAACAGTTTGCCATGGCCAGTATTATCAACACTATTCCAGGACATCCTCCTAAAACATTTCAATACAATGGATTTGGCGGTGCGCTACAAAATCGTGCTACAGGCGAGGTGATTACACGTGATATTAACAAAGTAGCAGAAATTGCGCTTGGGCCTGGGCATACTGCTGAAGATCTTGGCAATGCAGAAAGCATTATAGCCGCAGTTGGCGGCATCAATAGCCCACGATTAGAGCAGTTTCGTGCAGATATAGCTAAAAAGTATCCGCATTTAAAAGAAGGCTCAGTTGACTGGTTTAAATTAATCAGCCAAAAATTAGCCATATAAGTACCAAAATTAATATTCGGACTAAATAATATTACAAAGGCTTTTTAATAAGTCGCTCGCAGAGTGCGAGCAGTATGGTAAGATTAGGAGAATATTATGCCATCACTATTAGGTACATACGTCGCAGCCAATTATGGCCGCATGACATCATTAGACACATACGGCGGTCTAACATATAACAATTTTGGAACACGTAACTTAGCATTCTTGAAGATTATTTCTACAGGTGGTTCACCAGCAGTTGACTTCACAGCCGCTACTGGTCCAGATACTGATGCTTCAAACATCAGCGGTTATGCTCAACAAATTTCTAGCTTTAACCCAGCTATTAACCAAACATCTACAACACTAGCATATTTGGATTCAAACAGCTACTTCTCAGTAGCAGTTCGTACACTTCAACAATTCGGCGAAGTTTACATGGTTGGTACACCATATACATCAAGCACAACATCAGCATTTATCGTTGCAGTTGCTCTTGACACAATGAACTCAGCTGCCGCTCTAACTAACACTGAAGTATTCAGCACAGCTTATCCAACATTGAGCACATTTGGTGCTTTAACAGCTCAGTTAGCTAATGCTATCACTACATTAGCTCCAAGCAATAGTGCCGCTGGTAAAGATACAACTGGTACAGCTCCAGCTGTTACAGTTACACAAATTTTCCCATATGGTTCTGCATTTACACAACCAGGCGGTGGTGGTTCAGTATCTTAATTAGTTAATTCCTGTTCGGGAAAGACGCAAGTCTTAGGGAAGGAGAAAAGCCTAGTTTTACTAGGCTTTTTTTTATGGCTGTTAAATATAGGATGGAATACAAATTATATACTCTAGTTGATATTACTCGTACCAAACAGTATAGAAGTGAACCAGGTAAGGAACACTTGCGTTGGAAAGAACAAAATTTCAATACTGTATTGCAAACATTAGGCATACGAGCTAATGTAACATTCGATTTATCCCCATCAATGGTAGAAGTTGCTGGTAGATTAATTGGGTTTGATACAGATGATATCATACGTGTTTGGCGTTTTGATTTTAGCACTGATAGGGATGGGTTATACGAAAACAATGGAGATCCTGTAGGGTTTCTTAAGGATGATTTTATGCTAGTTCCTTATATCAGCGGATTAGATGAATCTATGGAACAAAAGTACGCAGTATTCAACACAGAAGATCCAGGCAAAAACATAGTGTTTTTTAAAAAGTAATTTCCACTAAATAAAGTTGTAGGCAAAATATCATTAACTAGGCACATAAATACCAATCATAGAATAGGCCCAGCTCGGAGCGAGCGCAAGACTTATAACATTGGAGAGCCCAGAGATGGCCACGAAAGAAGCAGTTGCACAACTAGCCGCATTACCTGAGCGTGTGAGCGTGTTAGAAACCAAAGTTGAAAATATCAACGAAAAACTAGTTGACCTTAAGAGCGATGTGAAAGACATGCACGACTGTTTGGACAACACACGTGATACAGTATTGGCACAGCTAGACAAGATGACAGGCGAATATCGTACTAATGCTGAAAAGTATTATGAGCATGCCAATCATTTAAACGAACTACAAACAGCACAGCATGACGAACTAGCTGGCAAAATCAAAGAACTACAATCACTCAAAGATAAATGGGTCAAGTACGCCATAGGTGCATTGGCATTTGCCGCAGGAGCTGGTTGGATTCATGCTATGAATCTTCAAACTATATTCAAGTTCTTAGGCCTATAATTCTGTTAAATACAGAATGTACTTTCAAGAACTATCAATAGATCCAAATCCACATCATCATGAACTGAACCCAGTAATCTGGGACGGTGATCACATGCGTACTGAAGTACGTCATCAACTATTAAAGATAGCCAAGAACTTTATCGAGTTTCTTGAACAACCTAGCATTAAACTAAAAGATGTTACACTTAGCGGGTCAAGTGCCGGCTATAACTACAGTGAATACAGTGACATGGACTTGCACTTAGTTGTTAACACTGAAGAATTATTCACAGCTGAAAAAATACAGTACAATAACACATATGATTTAAAAATACGAGGCATTCCAGTTGAACTATATGTACAACCTGCTAGCCAAGTACATCATAGTGCAGGTATCTATAGCGTACTGGATAACAAATGGCTAAGTAAACCTGAGCATATAGAACCTACAGTTCCAGCTAGAGATATCAAAGCCAAAGCACGTAACTATGCCGGCCAAATCAATAGTGCTATGCGTAGCGGAGATTTGGCAAAATGTAAACAAGCTATGGACGATTTAAAACGTCTACGCAAGGCCGGTTTAGAAGCTAATGGCGAACAAAGTGTAGAAAATCTAGCTTTCAAGCTACTCAGAGCTAGAGGACAAATTGACAAATTGCGTAAATACATACATAAACTAGAAAGTGCTAATCTTAGCCTCGGAGAACATAATGAAGATTAAAGACATATTGGGTGAAGCAGACGTTACATTAAAACCAATGCCTGGTGCCCAGGAAGTAGATATTGATGGCAAACCAGTTGGTACTGCTACAACACCTGCGGCCGCCACAGCTATTTCAGACCTTGCTAAGAAAGGCGAGTTTACTCCAGCAGGCGATGATCAGCAGACTAGCGAAGAAATTGGTGACGAAACTAAAAAAGTTTTCAAGCATCACGGGGAGCCTGTAGGTGAAATTGGTATAGATCCAGAAGCAAGTCCAGGCGGCGGCAATTGGTATGTTAAACACTATGCGTCGGGACACGACACAGTTGGTTTTGACAATGCCGAAGAAGCAATGGCCGAATTAAAGTATATTGTCAAACACCATATGGAAGAAGGCCATCACGATTTAATTAGCCAAGGCAATCACGATGTAGGCGGAGATGCAACAGATAATTTTATCAATCAGATTCGCGATAAGAAATGGGAAAAAGCCAATCGTGCTCCAGTTTCAGGAACAGGTACACGTAGTCCGTTGAGCGAAAAAGACGAACTGTACAAATGGTTAACCATTGCCGGCATCAAATGAAAATAAGCGAATTAATGGCTGGTCTAGAACAGCCTTCAACCAAACACAACAAGTACAGTATACTGGACGGGTTTGAGATTTGGATGAGTAATGAAGAAGCAGAATTATTAGAGCGTTTAAAGAAACCTATCAAGTTAGGACAACTTAGCGAGCATGATCAATTCAGAGTTCAAGGCCTGATTCGCAAAAGTCTGGTAACTAAGATAGGAGATATTAATCCTACAATAGTTGCCAATGAAAAACCAAACAAATAAAAAACCCAAAGCTAAAGTAATCAAAGAGCTAGCCACGCAATTTGAAGAAGACTTTAAAAAAACGTTACCTATAAACATCTTGCCTAATGGCAATATAATTTATAAACAATACACAATTAAAACTAATCAACAAGGCGATTGGATAATAACCAAGCCTAGTGTGATAGATCCAATAGGTAGTTTTTATCTCAAGACCAGCGCCCTGATGGCGGCTAAAGCCTACGATCGAAACGACCTAAACAAGATGTTTGAAATCAAACAGATAGACACAGAATACAGAAACAATCATACAGCCAGCTTGATTTTTGCTAATAATATTAAAAAAGCCAAGGATTTTGGCCGATACGTAGTATTGTTAAACAAGCTAGAATACAGCCAAGAACGCACTGAGCATTTTAAGGAAAAGATTTCCAAGATGTTTAAGTGGAGTTTTGTATAAATACATCATAGAAGCTTAGGATACCACCATGCAATTAAGAGAATTATCAAAGCCAATTACAGCTAACAGACTTAATGAAAGTCTAGCACAAAAGTTTGGCTATAAATTAAACTTAGAACAGTTCAGTGATGTACAGTTAGAAGATGCACGTAACAAGTTACGTACCAAGTTAAGTCAGTTTGAAGTTAGCGAAAGTTTTGAAAGTATGCAAAAAAGCACAGCTTATCAAAAGACTCGTTTAATGTTAGATTGTATCAATCAAGCTATCCTAGAACGTGAGATGAACGAAGGTGCAAAACCAGACTACATCGATCTAGACAAAGACGGCAATAAGAAAGAGTCAATGAAGAAAGCCGCTAAAGACAAGAAAAAGGATAAGGCCGTGGAAGAAAATTACGTAAACAAAACATTCCGTCAAAGAGCACAAGCACTTTCAGTTCCTAACAGCTGGATTGAAAATGCATTAAACAGAGTTGAATTAGGCGAAAGCGATCGCGTAGAATTAAAGGCAGAATTACTTACACGTTATGACCTAAGCGAATCACAAGCTAGCTATGTATTGCTAGAAGGCGAAGAAGAAAAAGCTGAGAACATCATGGCTAGTAAAGATATGGTTGACCAAATCACTGGTTGGCTAGAAGATACAGCACAGTTGAAAGCAGAACAGCTTTTAGAATTAGTAGACTCTATAAGAGAAACACAAGGTAGTGACGTTGCGCAACAATACAATGATGCAGTTAAAGGCGCATTAGAATCATTATACTCAGCATTAGAACAAAGTCGTATGGGCTTATCAAAAGGCCTAGCATTATTATCAGGCGGTGAAGTAGACACTATGGGTTCAGCTCCAGCAGGCGCCATGGGTGGTGCTCCTGACATGGGTGGTGCTCCAAGTCCAGACTTAGGTGCAGAAGCTCCAGAAGCTGGCGGTGCTCCAATGGGTGCAGAAGCTCCAGAAGGCATTACAGGCCGTGAAAAACGTGAAAGCATTGATTATAGCCGTAAGTTAGGCATGATTTTAGCTCAGTCAAAAAAAAAGTAAATGAAACAGCAGATCCCTTAGTTATGACACTAAGGCATCTGCAATCTTCCGCAAACAATCCTGATCATCCAGTTGCATCAGTCATCCGTTGGGAAGACTTGAATAATATATTGGATCGACGTTTTGGTGCACCAGCGCTAGACTACAAAGGGTTTAATGATATCTATGAAAAAGATCCAATGATCAAATCGTTAGTACAACGATTTGATGGACAAGGACTTGTGGTTAAAACTAATAAGCATGAGCCAACTCCAGGCGTGGGTGAACCAGTACATAAGAAAAGTATGAAAGCCAGCGCCGCAATGAGTGCCACAAAACGAACAGATAAGGCTTGACACATAAGGTAAGTAAGCGTATACTTACCTTATGACTTTACTCAAAGAAAGATATAACTACACGCCTATTAATAGAGAAAGTGTAGAAGGTAAGCGTCTTTACGCTACTCCAGATGGATCCAAAGTTCCTAGTGTTACTACAATACTAGACAAAACAAAATCACAAGAAAAAATTGACGCCTTGATGGCATGGAAACGTCGTGTTGGCGAAACTAAGGCACAGGAAATAGTAACCGAAGCCGCAGGACGTGGAACACGTATGCACAAGTTCCTTGAAGACTATGTCAAACAAGGCGTAATTAATGCTCCGGGTACTAACCCTTACAGCAAACAAAGTCATGCAATGGCTAAAATTGTAATAGAGCATGGTCTTAAAAATGTTAATGAAATATGGGGTGTAGAAGTTCCCTTGTATTTTCCGGGACTATATGCAGGAACTACAGACGGATGTGGTTTGCATTTAAACGAAGAAGCCATATTAGATTACAAACAAACTAACAAGCCTAAGAAACAAGAGTGGATCGAGGATTATTATCTACAGCTAACAGCTTATGCACTTGCTCATAATGAAGTGCATGGAACTAATATACGCAAAGGTGTAGTTTTAATGTGTGTTAGCCCTAAATTAGACGAAAATCTAATAATGATAGAACAGCCAGTTTATCAAGAGTTTATATTAAAACCCGAAGACTTTGACTACTGGGAAAAACGCTGGTGGGATAGGGTGGAACAATACTACAAACAGATGTGATAAATATCCTATATAGAGGATATTCACATGGCTGTAGTCCAAATAAGTCGCATACAAGTAAGACGCGGTAAAGCAAATGATGGTACAGGATTACCACAATTAGCTTCCGGAGAAATGGCATGGGCCATTGATACCCAACAGTTGTTCATAGGTAACGGATCTGTAGCAGAAGGATCGCCTGCTGTTGGAAATACACGCTTATTAACAGTAAATGATCTAAGCAGTTATAGCAATTTACTAGGTTTATTATCATACACTTACAAAGTTAACAACAACAGTATTATTACTGGTCCTAATGCTAACACACCAGTACAGCGTAGTTTTCAAACACGCTTAGATGATCAAGTTAATACTGCGGATTTTGGAGCATTGGGTAATGCGGTTAACGATGATACTTCAGCACTACAACGTGCTATTAATGAACTATTTTTAAATCCAGCACAGCCTAGTAACACTACTAATTCTAGTTATGCCAGCGGAACTCCTGCGGCTGTTCAAACTCGTGTTACATTGACTATTCCCCCAGGCATTTATTATACATCTAGCCCTATATACGTTCCAAGTTACAGTACAATCGTCGGATCAGGCGCTGACAAAACTATTATCTATTACAATGGTGTTAGTGCGTATGTAGGATCTACTGTAAACAGCAGTACAACAGTTACCCTACCTTCAGCAACAAATGACATGTTAGGTGCAAAGATATCTGGTACAGGTATTCCTGCTAATACTATAGTGCAATTGGTTACACCTGGACAGAATGTAACTATTAGCAATGCCGCAACAGCAACTGGCACAGGTATTACAATCACCATTGGCAAAGTTGGGCCAGCTATACAGTTTGTTAATGATTCTAGTACTCCTGGAAATCCAAGTCCCATTAGCAGTACATTGGCTACTACACAACCACGCAACATTGAAGTTAGGGGCTTAACAGTCCATAGTGTTAGTGGTGTTAATACTTGCTTACAATTAGACAGTGTGCGTGATAGTGTGTTTGCAGATCTAATTTTACAAGGTGATTGGCAAAACAGTTTAAGTTCAAACTGTAATGGTATCATTATGAATGCCACAGGTAGTCTGGTAACATGCGAACATAATATTTTTAAAAATATCAAATTCAAAAGTTTCAGTTACAGCATATTTTCCAAGTATGACATATTGAATAATATATTCGAAGATTGTTATTTTGATGATGCTTACCAGGCTGTTAGTATTGGTGTAGGATCTAACGGTGTTACAGACGGACAACTATATGGTCCTCGACAAACACAATTTGTAAATTGTAAGTTTAATAATATCAGACAACAGGCAGTTTATGTATCTAGAGGTTCAGGTAATACAACTATGAACTCTAAATTAAACAATGTTGGTTGTAATGGCGCAGGTAACACACAAGCAGTTTATCCACAAATTTATTTTGCAAGTTTTGGTAACAGCAGTGTTAATGATCAATCAGATAGAATTGGCAGTTTTTTAACCAGCAATACAACAACTCCTTATGTTCCAGAACTAAGCGGACATGGAATCTACAACAGCTTCGGAAGCCAGCAACTTACTATCGGCTATGCTAACAGCAGTATGTTCTTGTTTAGACTTCCAGTTAGCACAGATCAAGCCGGCAACCCAAGTGGTTCTATTAACTATGTAATCAATTACTACTACATAAGTTCGATTAATAGTTTTAGTCGCAGAGGTTTGATGACCATCAGTGCAGATGTTACTGCGGCGCAGATTCAACTGAGCGATGAATACGACTTCGCTGGAGCTGACAGCACTAACACTAATGCTCAAAAATTAGACTTCTCAGTCAAATATTTAGATCAAGTTGGTAATGTATATACTGGAGCAGTAGGACAAACTCCATATTCAATAGCTGTGTATTACTCAAATACATTGGCTAGTGACGCAGGGTATTTCAATTTTACTTACACAGCTAATTTGTAATCAAACGAATAGACAACACAAATAAATGCGTATATAATTTATTTTGTTACTATGATAAAATATACCTAAGGTGGTGGCAAATCCCCTTCAAATCTAATTAAAATCAACGACTAAGGAATAGTTGTTGGTCGGTTTCGTCATCACTAAATACTTCCTAAACAATAACAACAAACACAGATAACCATAAGAAAGAGCAATGACCAAGATTACAGTAATTAAAAGAGACGGGAGTAGGGAGCCCTTAGCCGTTGAGAAATGGCAAGCCCAGGTAGCGAAAGTTTGTAAAGGTATTGCTGATGTCAGTCAAAGTATGATTGAGATCAAAAGTCAGCCACACTTCTATGATGGCATTACCACAAACGAAATAGATAATATTACTTTACGTGCTATTGTTGATTTGATTGATGTAGAGTCAAACCCAGATGTAGGACATACCAATTATCAATATGTAGCAGGCAAACAGCGCCTGAGCATTTTAAGAAAAGATGTTTACGGACAGTATCAAGTGCCAAGTCTTTATTCTATTGTAAAACGCAATGTATCGGTAGGACTATACACTCCAGAATTGTTAGAGTGGTACACCGAAGACGATTGGAATAAGATGGACTCTATGCTGGATCATGAAAAAGATGAACAGTATAGCTATGCGGCAATTGAACAGTTGATTGAAAAATATCTAGTACGCAATCGTGCCACAAAGGAAATTTATGAAACTCCCCAAATTAGATACATTATTGCCGCGGCTACAGTCTTCCACAAAGAAGAACCTAATTCAGCACGTATGCGATATATCAAAGAATATTATCAAGCCGCTAGTGATGGCTTGTTCACATTGGCTACACCAGTGTTGGCAGGGCTTGGAACACCTACTAAACAATTTAGTAGTTGCGTACTTATTCGCTCGGATGATGATTTGGACAGTATTTTCGCGTCAGGCGAAATGATGGCCAAGTATGCCAGTAAACGTGCGGGGATTGGACTGGAGATCGGTCGACTACGCCCATTGGGCTCCCCAATTCGCGGTGGCGAAATCATGCATACTGGTATGATACCATTCTTGAAAAAATGGTTCGGAGATTTACGCTCATGCAGTCAAGGAGGTATTCGTAATGCAAGTGCTACTGTATTTTATCCCATTTGGCATCATCAGTTTGATGACCTTATTGTTCTTAAAAACAACCAAGGCACAGAGGAAACTAGAGTTAGACACATGGACTACGGAGTTGTCCTTAGCAAGTTCTTTTGGCGCCGTTTCAAGAACAAAGAAAACATCACCTTCTTTGATCCGAATGAAGTACCCGACTTATATGAAGCCTTTTATCGTAACACAGAGCTATTTGAAGAACTGTATGTAAAATACGAAAAGCGTACAGACTTGCGTAAGAAAGTAATGACCGCTGAAGAAGTATTCAAAGGCGGCATTCTTAAAGAGCGTACAGATACTGGACGTATCTATCTAGTGTTTATTGACAACGTACAGAATCAAGGACCATTTGATCCCGAGTTCCACACAATTTATCAAAGTAACCTTTGCTGTGAAATACTATTACCTACAAAACCTTTTAAACGTCTTGATGACGCGGATGGTCGAATTGCTCTGTGTACTCTCGGTAGTATTAATTGGGGTGCTTTTAGAAATCCTGAAGACATGCGTCGTGCTTGTCGTATTCTTCAACGTAGCCTTTGTAATATTTTGGATTACCAGGACTTTTTATCTATTCAGTCTAAGTTAAGCAACGACGAAATCCAGCCACTTGGTATTGGTGTAACTAATCTAGCCTACTGGCATGCCAAACGCGGTATGAAGTATGGCGACAAAGATGCACTACAAGAAGTTAAAGCCTGGATGGAACATCAAGCATTTTATCTAACAGAAGCCACAGTAGAATTGGCTAAAGAACGCGGAGCGTGTACACATAGTGATAAGACACGTTATGGGCAAGGCATGTTTCCTTGGGAATTACGTGCCGATGGCTCTAATGAATTAGCGGACTTTACACCTGAACTTGACTGGGAAACACTACGCACTAATATGAAACAGTACGGAGTTCGTAATGCAACCTTAATGGCCATTGCACCAGTTGAAAGCAGTAGTGTTGTTATAAACAGCACTAATGGAATTGAAATGCCTATGAGCTTGATTAGCACAAAGGAAAGTAAAGCAGGATCGTTTACACAGGTTGTACCAGAGTATGCTAAACTTAAAAACAAGTATCAGTTAATGTGGGAACAAAAGGACTGTGACGGCTATTTGAAAACTGCCGCAGTTCTTGCCGCCTATATTGACCAAAGCATAAGTACAAACACATTTTACAATCCAGCACACTTTGCGGACCGTAAAGTACCAACTACATTGATTGCTAAGAATTTGATGCAAGCTCAAATGTGGGGATTAAAAACTTTCTACTACAGCCTAATCAACAAAGCTGGCAGTAAGAATGTTGAAGTAGAAGAAACAAAAGTAGATGGCGTCCAAGTTAATGGATTCCATTTTGAAGAACTAGAAGATGATTGCGAGGCATGTAAGTTATAATGCTAGAAACTATTTGTGATATATTAGTAGACGCATACAAGCGTAATTGGATTACCAGTCGTGATGGTAATGTCAGTATACGACATCACGACCGTAGTCATTTTTATATCACTCCTAGTGGTGTGCGTAAACAGACTTTGCAACCAGATCAATTTAAGAAAATTCAAATTGGTAAATGGGACACGGGCTTTGGTTCATATGGATATAACTGGCAAGAGCTAGAGTATACTGACATCAGTAAGAATTTAGAGCCTAGTGGAGAGATACCATTACATTTTGGTCTGCAAAAAGAAATGGGAGACCATAGTGGAGAAGTTCGTGTAGTTGTACATGTACATCCTACTTACTGTATTGCCGCAATGCATGCCGGAATTGATCTTAGTACTATTAGTTCAGCATTTCCAGAACTTAATCGTTATACCAAAGTAGCACCCAATGTACCTGATGTTCCTCCTATCAGTCAAGAACTAGCAGATCAATGTTTTGACAAGCTAGGATTAGATAATCAAGGTAACATTGCTTATGATATTGTAGGTATTAAAGGACACGGAGTCGTTGCTATTGATACTAGCCCATGGCGTGCCTATGAGCATATTGAAAGATTAGAACATATTTGCAAGATTGTACTTGCATCAGGAAAATATTAATGAGCCAAGAACAATATAACTTAAAAACTAAAACAGACTATTTAAATCGTAAGATGTTCTTGGATCCAGCAGGTCCAGTAACCATTCAACGATTTGAAGAGGTTAAATACAAGAAGATTGCAGATTTTGAAGCGACAGCCCGAGGCTTCTTCTGGCAACCTGAGGAAATTAGTCTTAGTAAAGACGCCAATGACTTTAAGGATGCAAGCGATGCGATTAAACATATTTTTACTTCGAATCTTCTCCGTCAAACAGCACTTGATAGTTTGCAAGGACGTGGGCCCAGCCAAATCTTTACACCTGTTGTCAGTTTGCCGGAACTCGAAGCGTTAGTTTATAACTGGACATTTTTTGAAACGAACATACACAGTCGTTCGTACAGCCACATCATACGTAATATCTATGGTGTGCCTAAAGAAGTGTTCAACACAATCCATGACACTGACGAAATTGTCAACATGGCATCAAGCATTGGCAAATATTATGATGACTTACATCAAATCAATTGCCGTAAAGAACTAGGTGAACAGATTGATGAAACAACTCATATCAAAACAATTTATCTAGCCTTACACGCCAGCTATGCACTAGAAGCGTTTCGCTTTATGGTATCGTTTGCAACTAGTTTAGCCATGGTTGAGAACAAAATCTTTATTGGTAACGGTAACATTATCAGTTTGATTTTACAAGATGAATTGCTACACAAAGGTTGGACTGCTTTCCTAATCAATCAAGTGGTTAAAGAAGACACACGCTTTGCCGCAATCAAAGAAGAATGTGAACAAGAAGTTTACGCATTGTACATGGATGTTATCCGTGAAGAAAAACAATGGGCAGACTATTTGTTTAAGAAAGGTCCTGTGATTGGATTGAACGCAAACATTCTAAAAGACTTTGTAGACTACACAGCAGTTGGCGCACTTAAAGATATTGGTATTAAATATCAACAGGCCGCACCTAAGTCTACTCCAATTCCTTGGTTCAACAAACACGTTGATACTAGTAAGAAACAAACAGCATTACAGGAGTCGGAGAGCACTAACTACGTAATAGGAGTTATGAGCGAAGGCATTGACTACGATGCCTTACCTGCGCTATAATAACAAAAAGGAACAAGAATGACAAGAGCGATAGTATGGAGTAAAAATCAATGTCCGTATTGCGACCAAGCGAAGAATCTTCTAAAAATGAAGAACATTGAATTTGAAGAACGCAACATTAACAAAGATTGGACAAGAGAACAACTATTAGAAGCTGTGCCCAATGCCAGAACTGTGCCACAGATTTTTTTAGATGATAAATTAATTGGCGGCTTTACAGAATTAAGAGCGCATTTTCAAAAGGTATAATATGTTAATTTCAAAAGGTATGGCAGTTGGCGAAGTAGTTACAATTAAAACTACAGCTGGTGAAGAGATTGTTGCTAAATTGGTAGAAGATGGCGTAATGGGTGTTACAGTGAGTAAACCTTTGTGCCTGACAGCGACTAAGGACGGAATCGGTCTAGTACCATTCTTGTTTACCACAGATCCAGATAAAGATGTTACTATTATGAAAAACAGTATAATGGTATTGGCACCTACTATCAAGGATGCCGCAGATCGTTATACAGAACAAACTACAGGCATTAAGTTAGTTTAAGCCTTATAAGTAGATAATTGGGTTAATAGATCTGCAGGTAAACTATATCTGCTAGCTTCTTTAATCCAAGCATCATACGCAAGTTTATACCATTCATAATATTGTTTTGCTGTAGTAGTTGCCGCTTGCATATTCACATAATCTGTAGAAGCGTTTACTGTTTCTCTATCCTTTTTATATTGAGCGGCAATAGCTTGTTCACCGTCAGTCCAGGTGGTTTTATCTGTTTTAGAAGTTGTAAGGGCAATATAGTTTGTTCTATTTGTGGCGGCATCTGCACCTAATATCTTTGTAAATTCATTCCCCATCCAATCACTCATAGCTTTTGTTTTTTGATCTTGTGTCACTGCATCTGGATCGGATATTCCAAATATTGCCCAGTATTGGTGATTATATTTTAATTGATCATTAGATAAACCTTTTAGTTCATACGACCAAATACGGTTTGCATCTTTGTCTGAAACAGCAGCCGGCGGGAGATCTGCAACATGGCTTGCAACAGTTCTACCTGTTGGCCGCACCGAATCCGATGACGTTGCTATAACCGATTTTTGTGGAGCTTCTTGTGCTTTGATAGCAGTGTAATTACTAATTTGATTTAAATTAAGATTGCTACTGGCAATGGATGACAATTGCGTTGGCATCGGTTTTGTCAATGATGACAGCATGGCATCTGCTTTGAGTGTACTCATTATACTAGATGTACCGGCAGATGCTGTTGATACTAAACTACTAAAACTACTGGATAAACTACTACCAATACTACTAACTGCACTTGATATGGCACTAACAGCACTTAACCCAGCTACATTTGATGGAACAGATGTGAACGCAGACATTTGACTATTATAAGTACCCTGTGCCGCAGTATAGGCCGCTTGTGGTCCTGAATTAAATGCTGATAACTGTGATGAATAACTTGGGTTGGGCAAAGTGACTCCACTAACTGTTACAGATGCCAGTGGAGGAGTAGGTGCAGTTGGAGCAACAGGTACTGTGGCATTAAATGCATTTACAGCACTAGCCACAGCGTGTGTGTCTGCAATAGGATCTCCAGTTAAACTAGCACCTAATGTGCTAGCATGAGAACTTACTGCCGACTGTACACTAGATGTTGCACTAGATAACAGACTTTGTGCATTTTTTAAAACACTAAGAGGAGCAGTGGCCGCGGCTAAATCGTCTGCTGACGGAGTAGTACCTGCGGCCTGCGCAGATTTATATGCTTGGGCTATTGCGGCATTAGATACAGCCATGTCAGTATGCATACTAGCCTGAGCTGAACTAATAGCAGAAGATATTGAACTGGTATCGACTCCAATAGCAGACAGTGCTCCAAGATGTGCTGATACATCGACATTAATTGAACCAGACTGTATACTGCTTAACATGCTAGAGTAAGATGGAAGAGCTCCATCGGCTGCTGAACCGGCTGCCGCCCTAGCAGTATCGGCCGCACTTGTTATGCTTCCCGGTATTACAAATGAACTTGATGCCGCTTTTGCCGCATCTGCTAAATTGGTAGCCGCACTGGCTTGTGCTTTTGCTAAATTGGCTATATCTGCTAGACCCATATTAACCTCCTGCCTCTGTATCACCGGATGCCGAAACAGACACATACGTATCACCGGCTCCGCCAACACCAATGTCATTTATTCTATGCACCGGTTTGTTCTCTGCAAATACTGTAGGCGATCCAGACAATGCAGTCGACGAATGTCCACAACTTTGTTTTCCAATAGTTCCAACAATCATTTGAGGTAAATTATTTGTAAAAACAGTTGTCGCGCCCGAAACATAAACGGTAGTATATGCGCCGTGTCCAGGAGTTGGACAAGTGCCAGTTCCGATGTCATTTAATCTAGAAAGGTTAGTCATACTCATATTTATACCAAAAATAATTGACATTTATTTTCTGCTAGTATATACTAGTGCTAAGTATTCGTACTTGCCTTAAAGGAGATTTAAATGGCTACAAACAAATATTCAGAATTCACCGCACTAGTAGAAGCAATGGAAGGTGACTTTGAAAAGTTCTATGATAAAGAAGTAGGTGCCGCAGGTACCCGTGTTCGCAAACACTTGCAAGAATTGGCAAAATTGTGCAAAGAAACACGAAATGATGTAACAGCAGTTAAGAACGCTCGAAAAGAGTCAAAATAAGTCAACTAAATACAAGTCTAAGGCGTTATTATATTATACGCTAAGGAGTATATTATGAAGAAGATAGTTTTTGCTTTATCATTATTGGCATTAGTCGGAACAGCAACAGCACAAGCACACGAAGGATTTCATTATCGAGGTGGTTGTTGCTATCGTGGTGGTTACGGAATGGGTTGGGTCGCTCCAGCTGTAATTGGTGGAGTGATTGGTTATGAAATCGCCCAACCTCGTACAGTAGTTGTTGAACAACAACCAGTTTATGTAACTCCGCAACCTAGCGTAGTTTATGTAAACCCTCCAGGAACATTGCCTCCACCAGCAGGCTATCACTATCAGTATATGATTGATCCTGCTACAAATACTCAAAAAATAGTTTTAGTACCAAATTAATGGCATACTCGGACAAAGTTATCGATCATTATGAGAATCCAAGAAATGTAGGATCGTTTGATAAGAATGATCCTACTGTGGGTACAGGTATGGTGGGAGCCCCCAGTTGCGGTGATGTAATGAAATTACAAATCAAAGTAGACGAAGATGGTATTATTAGAGATGCTCGTTTCAAGACATACGGATGTGGTTCAGCAATCGCGTCCAGCTCATTGGTTACTGAATGGGTTAAAGGTATGCATATTGATGATGCTGTTAATCTTAAAAATTCCCAAATTGCCGAAGAACTAGCTTTACCTCCAGTCAAGATACATTGTTCAATTCTTGCTGAAGATTGTATTAAAGCGGCCGTAAATGATTATCGTAACCGACACGGCACAAAAGAAGATTAAACAAAATCTTGCCAAACGTGGTAAGGGTGTCGGCATTCGCATAGGTGTAAGAACCACAGGTTGTAGTGGCCTGGCTTATGTGTTGGAATATGTGGACAAGTATGACGGAGAAGAAGGCATAATCAATTATGCCCAAAACGATTTCTGTGTACTAGTCAGTTTGAAAGATGAGCCTTACCTAGCAGGCTTAACAATGGATTGGGTCCGCAATGGACTCAATGAAGGATTCGAGTTTACCAATCCAAATTCTCGAGGCGAATGTGGATGCGGTGAAAGTTTTCGAGTATAAACCCGTTTGACAATATATCGGCATTCTAGTATAATACTAGTATTGTTATAACTTTTGGAGATTTATTTTGACACCAGAACAGAATAAATTTTGGAATCAATTAAAATTTGATGCACAATATTTTGCACATATATGTGGCAAAGAGATGACGGGAAAATCAGAAAATAGAGTGAATAAAGAAGCTCAAAATTATCTTGATTTGGCCATGGCACATTTATCTAGAGAAGATCTAGCTAGAGTGATTAAAACTTGGCTTAGTTATTATCATTTACCATTGGATCCTAACAAGTTAGGAGAAACCTTTGACAAACTTCACAAAAAGTACGGCGGTTGGATTGCCAACAATTCTAAAAATATTACAATGATCGGATGTCGCTAATGAGTATGCATTTATTACCGCCTATGTATTCTACTACAGGCAAAAAGAAAGGCAAAAAGAAATTCGCTTCGGCAGAACATGCAAGAAAGGCTAGAGAATTGGAAGAAAGCTGGAAAGACCTGCTCAAACGTCAAGGTATCGAACTTGAAGAAAAGAAACGCCGTCGTGCTATGTCGGCTGAAAGTTTAAGTTCTAGTTACAGTTTGAAGATTCCAGAGGGCCGCAATACTACCGCCCACATTCAAAGTCGTGGGGATTTTACCGGTAATGCGACCCTTGCTCCGGCTAAGGTTTATACTGGCGACAAGGTAAAAGGCATTGCAACCATGCACAAAAGCAACGCAGTGCCAGTTTTTAGCGACGATGAGGCAGTTGATATCGCTCGTATGAGGCGATAAACAATGGTTTGGGATAATAATAGTATTTTACCCGGCAACACAGAGGATAACTATATATTGTCCACTAAAAGTTTAGTGGGCAAGGCTAATTTTTATAGGAGAAACGGAAACAGCCACACATTAACCAATGACGGTACTAGCGATACCTCATCCAGCGTAAAGGAGAAAAAAATGATACGCATTATCAAAATAGCAGTAAACGTACTAATGGCTTTGTCAATAGTATGTGTAGCACAACTAGCAGTTTCAAAGAAATTTGAACATCTCAAACAAGCTCGCGAACAAGCGAGTCCTATTACAGCACAAATGAGACAAGCACAATTAGATTGTCTAGCTCGTAACATTTATCACGAAGCAGGCTCTGAGCCTTTTGAAGGCAAGGTAGCAGTTGCTCAAGTAACAATTAACAGAACAGAAAGTGGACAATTCCCATCTGACATCTGTAAAGTAGTTTACCAAAAGAATGTAGTCTACGAAAAAGTCATGTGCCAGTTCAGTTGGTACTGTGAAGGCCCTAGCGCTCTTAAGCCAATGAATGGCCCTATGTACACAGAAAGCATGGAAGTAGCTAAAAAGGTATTACTAGAAGGATTCCGTTTACCGGATCTAAAAAATGCCCTGTATTTTCATGGGGATTATGTACAACCCGGGTGGAACAAGAAACCCATAGCTAAAATTGGACATCACGTCTTCTACAATTAAGGACTACTATGAACGCACAAGTAATCATCGATACTATGAAATCTAAAATACATGATTTCTTTGATTTGAATCTTTGGGTTAAAAACATCAAAGAACATGCACCTCATGTAAGTGCAGAAACAATGGGCTGGGTAGCAGTAATTCTAATGCACCTAGCTACAATTCCTACACTTTTAGCAGTTCTTACAGGATTAACTGAAAAAATGCCCCCAGTGGATTTGGTATTGTTCAGCTGGGTTGGTTTATTCTGCTTTTTCCTAAAGGCCGCAATCCAAAAGGATTTCTTGAACATTGTAACCATTGGATTTGGGTTCTTTGTACAAGCCGCCCTAATGGCCATGATAATCTTTAAATAACCAATAAGATTGCAAGTAAAAGACCTTTTGTGTACAATAGGCAAATAAGGTCTTTTACTGATAAATATCTTATATAACAAGGAGTATCCAAATGGCTGGATCAGGATTTCAATTAGACAGTAATCAATTAACACAGGGTATCTACCGTGTGGTATTCAATACAAGCTCAAATTTTGCTACTAGCGGAACAGCTGGCGGCGGAGTTAACCCATTTGACTGGGATAGTTCAAACTACACTAACGCTTCTGCTATGAGCTCAGCTCAAGCACTATTGCTAGCGCAAGGTAATGTTCGTTGGAACAATATTGTTCAACAATTAGCCGCAATTTCAGACTGCCGTATCTTAGACATAGTTATCAGCGGCGCTACTAACGGCACAGACGCTACTGCTCAAAATACTCAAGTTGCATTTACTGTAGAATTTGATCGTGATGCATTTATTCTTCCTGAGTACAGCAAAATTCAAGCGGCCGCAGGTGCAAGTTCTAATGGTACTTACACTATTGGTCAAACAACTTATACAGCTTATAATGGACAAGACGGTGCAACAGCTATTACAACTACAGCTCTTGCTATCCAAGATATTGTTGCTCTAGCAACAGTAGCTGGCGGTGCAAGTGCAGGCTACAGCCGTGCATATCGTGTTTACAATCCAGCTCAATCCGGTGACTCGCAAGTTAAAGTCACTGTTCTTCAACCTTGTACTCCAGCACAAGCGTTTGCTAACTTGACAGTAACTCAAATTAGTGGAACAACGTTGGCAGGTACACCACTATAAAGATAGGATAAGGATGATATTAGCGTATCTTCTACTCTTAACAGGTTTAACAATATCGGCGGTCGCAATTTACTACTCTGTAGTGGGTTTGACCGCTATATTTTCTGCGGCAGCAATCCCAATTATCATAATGGGGTCAGCTTTAGAAGTTGGTAAACTTGTCTGCGCCTCCTGGTTAAAGTCAAACTGGGAAAAGGCTCCACGGTTCATGAAATACTATATGACCATTGCGGTTGTGGTATTGATGTTAATTACATCAATGGGTATTTTTGGATTCCTCTCTAAAGCACACAACGATCAAACACTAGTAAGTGGTGACGTTGGCAGTAAGATTGCAATATATGACGAGAAAATTAAAACTGCCAAAGACAATATTGAAAGTGACCGTAAGCAACTTAAACAGATGGATGAAGCTGTTGACCAAATCATGGGTCGAAGTTCAGATGAAAAGGGTGCCGATAAAGCAAACGCTGTGCGTAAATCACAACAACGTGACCGTCAGGCGCTTGCCAAAGACATCGAAGCCAACCAGAAAATTGTTGCACAACTTAATGACGAAGCCGCACCTATCCGTGCAGAAGTACGCAAGGTCGAAGCTGAAGTTGGCCCGATAAAATACATTGCGGCATTTATTTACGGATCAACTCCAGACGAGTCAATGCTTGAAAGAGCAGTTACTTGGATCATTATCTTAATCGTTATTGTATTTGATCCACTAGCAGTTATTATGTTACTTGCTAGCCAAATGACTTTTGGTTGGAGTAAGGAACAACAAGAATTGAAAGAAGATACACCTGATCCTTATGTAGCAGATGTCGGCGAGAAACCTACAGCAGAAGAAATTGATCACGCAGAAATGGAACGTTTAACTGACGAAGATGCTCCTGTTGAAAAAGCAGAAGTTCCTAAAATTGTAACACCAATGGAAGAAATTGTTCTACCTAAGATTGATTATTCTTTCGGCGAAGAAGTGCATGAGGAAGATCATCCGCCAGTTACTGCCGATAGTACACAACCAATAGTAGAACCAGAAATACCAATGCCTATTGATCAATGGAATGCTATGATTGCTGAAGCTGAAAAAGCCGCAGAAGAAAGCGCCATGAAAGATCGTCTAGCCAAAGGCGAGACATATATAGATGGTGAAGGAGTTGAAACTCCTTTATATTCAGAAGAAGACGGTTCAAAAAAAAAGACTTATATGATCAAGGACCCTACGGGGCAGATCCAAGTGAAGAACAGGGAATAACTGGTTATGTGCAAAATGCAGAACAAAGCAGTGACACACTTTGGGCTAGACTCAAAGAACGTGTTGTACACAGACCAGTCGATGAACTCAACATCGCATACAGTAAGGGGAAATTTGAAGACTTTACAGTAGACAAATCAGATACTGAACTGTATAATTTTGTCGAACAAGTAAAATTAAATGGTCCTCATTTTAACGATTATCCCTCAGACAAAATAGAATATTTCGAAGAACGTATACATGAACTTAGGAAAAATAACTCTAATAACCCCACCTGATAAATTGTTCAATATGAACCTTGCTTATCTATTGATCAAGCCAAGTAATTTTATCAAAGAACAATTCCAAACTATTTTAAGTAAAAGTTTGGATGATTTAAACGTGTTTATCTACGACAATGATGACATGGATATTAGCTGGTTGCTGAGTATAGCAATACAAGCTGATTGTGTTATTATTGATATAGATAACTGTGATCCATTAACCCAAAAGTTTGTCACATTTATTCTAGCGCAACCAAACGCCTACTATATAACTAGCGATGAAACTACACCTTATAGATTGATAAGTAAAAATCGTATCTATGATTTGAATTGGATAATCGAAAAACTAGAAGCAGAATCTCAACAGGACGATGACGATGTACAAGAAGAGTAAAGGAACTGGTGTTACCGTTAAAGACGGTGAAAATATCAACCAAGCCCTTAGACGTTTTAAGCGCAAGATTGATGATTCTGGACTTTTGGACACACTAAGAGCCAAAGAGTTTTTTGAAAAACCTACTACAGAGCGTAAGCGTAAAAAAGGCGCCGCCAAAAGCCGTTGGCGCAAAAAGCTACGTGATCAACAATTACCACCAAAACTCTATTGACATCATTATAACTTTATGCTATAATGTAAGTTCAAATTAAAAGAAAGAACTTAATGGCTAATACAGATGTAATGATCGATTTGGAAACACTCAATACTACACCAGATGCTAGTATACTAACAATTGGTGCAGTAAAGTTTGATCCTTTCGGCAAAGAATTACAAGAACCCCAAATGGATAGTTTCTATGTTAAAGTAGATTTAGACAGTTGTGATAGAATTGGTCTAACTACTAACGATGATACTATTGCATGGTGGGCTAATCAAAATAAGGAAGCACAGGAAGCGGCATTTGATCCTGAAGGTCGTATAGACATTGAAGATGCATTTGCTCAATTGTATAAATTTTGTTGGGGAGCCAAACGTGTCTGGGCAAATGGTAGTTGTTTTGATATTATTATCTGTGAGCATGTTTTTCGGAAAATTAACAGAGCCATTCCTTGGAAGTTCTGGGAAGTCCGAGATGTACGCACAGCATTCGATCTTGGAATCAATCCGCAAAGACCTCCCGTAACTGCTCACCACGCATTAGAAGATGCATGGAACCAAGCAGTAGGCATTCAAAATGTTTACAACACACTAAGAACTAGTACAACGGCAGAAGGCAAGTATATTGCTCCATTCGCAAACCAGAGGTAATATGAACAGTCAAGAACGTGAAGTAATGAACATTCTTTCAGAAGAGTGTGCAGAAGTAATTCAAGCAATCAGTAAGTGTCACCGTTTCGGTATTGACAATTACAAACCAGGCAAGCCAAAAACCAATCGTGAGCACCTAGAAGAAGAGCTAGGCGACTTGTATGCTATGATTGAAATCCTACAAGAGTTGGACGTAGTCAGCTGGACTAACATTGAGCAAGCCGCAGTAGCCAAAAGAGAAAAACTTAAAAAATGGTCAACTATCGAAAACTTATAATCGCTCTAGGATTATTAGTCAGTTTCAATAGTTACTCTTTCGAATGGCCCAAGGTCACTGCCAAAAGCTGGCTAGTGGCAGATGAAACTGGCAAAATTATCCAAAGTGAAAATATAGATCAGCAACGCAGTATTGCCAGTATCAGTAAGCTGATGACTGTTATGATTGTGCTAGACGCTCACCAGGATCTCAGTGAAACAATTGGCAAGTTCACTAGGCAACAATTAATAGACATGGCATTGGTTAAATCTGATAACACAGCCGCAAAAGAATTGTGCGAACACTATCCCGGAGGAAACTCCTATTGTGTTCGAGCATTAAACGCCAAAGCTCGTGAATTAGAAATGCCTAATACTAGTCTTGTAGAACCCACTGGACTTAGCATTATGAATGTTAGCACAGCTAGGGAATTAATAAAATTGGTGCAGGCCGCTAGCACATATCCTGAAATTAATCATGCGGCTGAAACTAGCGAAATTAAAATTAAAATTCGCAACAAATGGTTTATATTTCACAATACAAACCCCATCATAGGCAAAAGGCATAAATTTATAGTAAGCAAGACGGGTTATATTAATGCCTCGGGTGGTTGCATAGTTATGATGCTAGATACAGATATTGGACGTAGAATTGTAGTTGTGTTGGGTAGTAAAAATACGCACACTAGAATTCCTGAAGCAGAATTTATTGCTCAAAAATACGCAGATTAGAAATATCAGAGATAAATAATTATGTGCTAGAACGCCGCAAGGGTTTAGTACAACGGGCAAGGTGCCCAACATTACTCGCTTAATTAAAGGAGAATATTATGAGTAAAATCATCGGTATCGATTTAGGTACAACAAACAGTTGCGTAGCTATCCTAGAAAATGGAGTAGCAAAAGTTATTGAAAATAGCGAAGGCGCACGTACAACACCATCAATCATTGCATACACAAAGGACGAGATCCTAGTAGGTGCAACAGCAAAACGACAAGCAGTCACAAACCCAAAGAATACAATTTACGCAAGCAAGCGTCTTATTGGACGTAAGTTTGACGAACAAGCAGTACAAAAAGACATCGACTTGATGCCATACACTATTATCAAAGCTGATAATGGAGATGCATGGATCGAAGCTAATGGCGAAAAACTAGCACCACAACAAGTGAGTGCTGAAGTGCTTCGCAAAATGAAAAAGACTGCTGAAGACTATTTAGGTACAGAGGTAACACAAGCAGTTATTACTGTACCAGCTTACTTTAACGATAGTCAACGTCAAGCAACTAAAGATGCAGGACGTATTGCTGGTCTAGAAGTTCTACGTATCATCAACGAGCCAACAGCGGCCGCACTAGCATATGGTGTTGATAAAGAATCTAAGAAAGATCGCAAGATTGCTGTATATGACTTGGGTGGTGGTACATTCGATATTTCAATTATTGAAATTGCTAACATCGATGGCGACAAACAAATTGAAGTGTTGTCAACAAACGGTGATACATTCCTAGGCGGTGAAGACTTTGACCAAGCTATTATGGATTATCTAGTAGACGAGTTTAAGAAAGACAATGGCGTTGATCTTAAGAATGACGTACTAGCATTACAACGTTTGAAAGAAGCCGCAGAAAAGGCTAAGATTGAACTTTCAAGTTCAGCAAGCACTAGTGTTAACTTGCCATATATTACAGCAGATGCAAGTGGTCCAAAACACATGAACGTAACTATCAGCCGTGCTAAGTTTGAGTCAATGGTTGAAGGCCTAATTGCTCGTTCAATCGAGCCATGTAAAGTTGCTATGGCAGATGCTAAGGTAACTGCCGCAGACATCGACGAAGTTATTCTAGTTGGTGGACAAACACGTATGCCTAAGGTACAAGAAGCAGTTGAAAAATTGTTTGGTAAGACTCCACGTAAAGACGTTAACCCAGACGAAGCAGTTGCCGCTGGCGCCGCAGTACAAGGTGCTGTTCTAGCAGGCGATAAGACAGACGTATTGTTGTTGGACGTAACTCCATTAACATTAGGTATTGAAACAATGGGTGGTGTGTTTACCAAGTTAATTGCTAAGAACACAACTATCCCAACTAAACACTCACAAACATTCTCAACAGCAGAAGACAATCAACCAGCTGTAACTATTAAAGTTGCACAAGGTGAACGTGAGTTGTTCAAATATAACAAGATGTTAGGTGAATTCAATTTGGAAGGTATCGATCCTGCTCCACGCGGCATGCCACAAATTGAAGTTACACTAGATATAGATGCTAATGGTATCTTGAATGTAAGTGCTAAGAATAAAACAACTGGCAAAGAAAACAAGATCACTATCAAATCTGATTCAGGATTAACAGAAGCTGAAATCCAACGTATGGTTAAAGAAGCCGAAGACAATGCTGAAGCAGATAAGAAGGCAAAAGAATTGATCGATGCACGTAACAATGCAGAAGGTACTTCTCATTCAATTAAGAAGGACTATGCTGAGTACAAAGATCAATTGACTGAAGAAGAGCGCACTAAGTTTGATGAAGCTGTTACAGCTTTGGAAACTGCTAGTGCTGGAGAAGATCCAGAAGCTATTCAAAAGTCACTACAGTCACTTTTTGAAGCCGCAGGTCCAGTTATGACCAAGAAGCAGGCCGCAGAATCTGCCAAAGCAGAAGCTGAGAAAAAGGCCGAAGCATCTGGTGAACAAACTGTTGATGCTAGCTTCACAGAAGTTGACAAAGAAGAGAAGAAGTAATATAATAGACGTGTAGGGTGCCGATGGTCGGGCCCTACTTAATTCTTGCTTAATAAAGGAGATTTAAAATGGCAACAATGCAACTAAGAGCAATAAACCCAGCTGATCTAGCTCAAATCAGCAGAGCACTTGTAGGATTTGATCAATATTTCAATAATCCTCGACTACAAAACAGTAATTATCCTCCACATAACATTGTGAAGTATAGTGACAGTGCATACGCTATTGAAGTAGCAGTGGCAGGGTTTAGTAAAGAAGAAATTACTGTAGAAGTAGATCAAGATCAATTGATTGTTCGTGGCACACAACAAACCACAGAGGAATCAAAAGAGTACTTGCATCGTGGACTAGCTAGCCGTGATTTCGAACAAACATGGACCTTAGCTGAATACATGGAAGTAAAAGATGCCGAAGTAAAAGACGGTATGCTAGTTATTAGCATTGAACGTATTGTACCAGAAGCACTACAACCACGTAAGATTGAAATTAAATAATGTCAACCCGGGGGAGGCAACTCCCCCATTTTAAAAAGAGAATAAAATGTCAAATACAGATGTAGTCATCGACGAAAAGATTAAAATTAAAGCTACTGAACCAAAACGTTGGAAAGTAATTCTTTTAAATGATGACAGCACTCCTATGGAGTTTGTGGTTGCACTTTTAATGGAAATTTTTAGACACACAAGCGATAGTGCCCGTGATATCATGTTACAAATTCACGAGACTGGTAGCGGAGTTGCAGGTGTATATAGTTTTGAAATTGCCGAAGCTAAAGCAGTTGAAGCTACTAACACAGCTCGCACAAACGGACATCCATTACAAATCAAGTTGGAGGAAGAGTGAGCAATTTACGCGAACTAACCAAAGAAGCACATACTAGTGCAGAACGTCAAGAGTTTGTTAAGATTCTCTTTAGTGGTACAATCAATCCAAAATTGTACGCAACCTATTTAAAAAATCAACATCCACAATATGAAATACTAGAAGTTTGTGCAATGCCACATGGCCTGTTGCATGGGCTTCCGGATATTCGTCGTGCTCCTGCTATTCTAGCAGACTTCGACGAACTATGGGACAAGTCAGATGGCGATCCGCAAATATTGCCTGTAGTAAACGACTATGTAAAATATATCTTAAGTATCAAAGATCAACCAGAGCGCCTAATGGCACATGTTTATGTACGCCATATGGGTGATTTAGCTGGCGGACAAATGATTGCTAAAAAAGTACCTGGTAGTGGTAAGTACTATCAATTTGAAAATCCAGAAGTACTTAAAATGGCTATTCGTGCAAAGATTGACGACAGCATGGCCGATGAAGCAATAGTATGTTTTGACTTTGCTAAACGTTTCTTTCAAGAAATGATGGAACTGGTAGAATACAAAGATGAGTAAAGTTTGGGATACTCTAATAAATATTCAAAGTTTATTGGAGACTAATTTTGGCAGGACTGGCACTGAAATCTTTGAGACTGGAATGGATCGATTCAACCAACCTGGGTGGGTTAATCGTGTATGGAGTTCTCCTCTTTATCGCCGTGCTCACATTGATGTGGTTGATGCGAGAGATGCAAAAGGACTCTGGATGATGCATTGTTGCATCTTCCCACACATTCATAATCCTGCTCCTATATTTGGTTTTGATGTAATTGCTGGCAAAAACAAAATGACCGGCTGTTTTATCGATTACAGTCCTACTGAAGATAAATTCCATCCTATGCTAGATTACTTTGGTGAAGAAGTAGCACGTTACGAATGGATCAAGAAACGTGAGTTACCAGACTGGGCCAAGCGTATTTTTAGTCAACACATGGTTGCCGCAGGTAATGTTAGTGATGATACTGAACTAGCACAGATCAGCAGTCTAGCCCACATTTTAGTAAATCATTACTTAGAAACAGTCGGTGAAACGAACAATACTAGCACAGATACAACAAGCTATCAGAATTATTACTGCGATAATCAAAAGCAAAACCCGCATACACCGCGTGTTATGGCTAGTTTAGGGCTAGATGAGGAAGATGTGCGTGTTTTCATACAGGAATGCCTGTTTCCAGAAATAGTATAAATATTACACTATGCGTGTAATCGATATTTTATCAGAAGCTTCCGTACTGCATGATAAGTACGGCCCAGGATCTTTATTTAAAGTAAGTTCTGCCACCAAAGGGCAGGCTCTTGCAAAATACATCAAAGAATTTGTTGCCGATTTTGAAACATCAGATATTCTTGAAAAAGTATCTGTAGAACCATTGACGTCTAGTCAAACAGTTCCAAAAAGTAGAGTCAGCGGTTTGGTTTTTGCCGGCGTACAAAAACCGCCATTGTTTAAAGTTACATTTAAACGTGAAGGCAAGAAACCGATTACTATTATATCCAAAAAAGACCTTATTGAAGGGGGCATGACTAAACACTATGCATCCAAAGAAGGTGAACCAACTAAGTTTAGTGCTAGTGTAAAAGGTCTAGTTGCAGAAGCATTATTAGGTGTTGCTATGTATGCAAAACTAACAGCTCGCGGTGGAGCCTTAACAGCACACATAGGCCCTGAAGATATTTGGGCAGTAGTAGATCGTGTAAAACCTACTGGTGATGACGAGATTGGAGATTCTGTAAAAGATCGTAAAAGTAAGGTATCCGATCATATTGCATTGGTTATTAAAATGCGAACTGATGTTCAGCACGTTTTTACAGACCCACAATTCAGACCATCATTCCATGAGGAAGTTGCCAGTTGGATCAAATATGCTAATAGTAGTCTAGCACAACGCTATGCAGATGTGCTATATAAAAATCAGCGCCCAGATAACATTACTATTTTGCTAGCAGGCAAAGCAGGTGAAAAATTAGACGTAGCAATTAATGTATTAGATAGCAAAGGTCGTCCTACAAGCCAATTACAACAAGTTAAATTGAGTGTAAAATTATCAGATGGATTAATGGGTCAAGCACCTCGTGGTGATAACCCAGAAGAAGTATACGACAACTTATCTAATTTATTTGCTCCATTAGGTGTGTCTTTAGAACATAAGAAAAATGAAATTATAGCATCTGCACAAAAGCATGGAATTAAACAACAGTTCGTTCCTGCGGCCGCTATTGGTTATACAGAAGCATATCAACAACTAATGAGCGTATTACAAATGCCTGAAGGTGATGCGGCAGTTGCTGAGAAACTAGCACAGTTTGCCGATTCACATGCTACTGCTAACGATCCTACAATGCACGTGATTGAAAAATACGGTAAAGGCGATTATCGTTTGTTAAACTACAAAGGCTTGGCACAAGTATTCCAAGAACAAAATATCAATATCACTTGTAGTTTAGATTTTGGAACTAGTAGTAAAACTGGTGGAGCAAAAACTCCTACACTGACATTCTATGATTCAAACAATCCTGGCCCAAGTGGCAGACTAATGAAAATGTGGGTACGTGGTAGAGGTGGTGAAGGTAAAGAGTATGCAAATACTGTTATAGAACCTGGCAGACTAATGAAGGATCTAGCCGCATTTAGACGTCACAGAAAACCAGAGCATGTAAGAGTGCCAGCGCCAGCTACACCAGCCGCTCCGGTTGCACAAACTTCTGCACCAGTTCCTGCACCAGTTCCAACTACCAAAAAAACTTCAAAAGTTCCTGGTAGAACTAGACCAGCAAACACTGGCCAAGAAATAGTAGGCAGAGAACCTAATCCTGTAGATAATACAGAAAATGAATATTCTACCGAACTTGCCGAACGTTTTTATCAAAAATTAGATAAATTAATCGAGCTTAAAGAAGCAAAACGCTCAATCTGATTGCAATAATTATTAACATGCAGTATTATAAATAGTACAGCATGGAAATCATATTACTTCTATTCTTATTACAAATCAAACATTGTTATGCAGACTTTGTAATACAGACCTATAAACAAACGGTGCATAAAGGCATCTATCGCGATCCTATTGGCATTAGCCATAGTGTTGACCATGTTTGGACAAGTATGATAGCACTACTTGTTTTTAGTTTTTTCTACACAATAAATCCCTTTACTATTATATGGTTATGCTTTGCAGAAGGTATACTGCATTATCATATAGACTTTGTTAAAGTTAAGTTTGGTAGTAAGGATCAAACAAAACCTATATTCTGGGCACAGTTCGGCCTAGACCAATTGGCACACCAAGTAACATATTTGGTAATGGCTATATTCTTATTAAATTTATAATATTAAATTTAGATTAAACTACTAGTTTAATACCGCCTAGCCTCTAGTAAATACGATATAGAGGAGCGAACTCATGAAAAAAATAATAATAACCAGTACAATTTGCATGGTCCTTGCAAATTCTGCATGGGCAGAGTTAGTACAACAATTTAAAGATCCTACATTTAGTGGTAATGGTTGGGCTACCCAAGTATTAACCTTACAACAAATGGAGATGAATAACAAGGCCGCTAATGCTAGTGCAGAAGCTGCCAAACAGGCTGCCGCACAGGCCGCAGCCGCACAAACTCCTATTGCTAAATTTATGAGTTTGTTCAGTAGTCAAGTATACAGTCAATTGGCTACACAATTAAGCAACAATTTATTTTCAACTTGTAAAGATTCAAGTGGTGCGGCTATTCCAGGATGCAATCCAGCAACTAGCGGAACATTTAATGTAGATTCAACTACTACTGTTAATTGGTTTAAAACCGTAAATGATCCTGCTTACAATGGACAAAGTAGCGTTACACTTAAAGTAACTAACACAGCAGACGCAAGCCAAAACACAACACTAACTGTGCCTATTGCCAGTTTTGCATTTTAAGGATGTATGATGAACAAGTTTAAATTATCATTATTAGCTTTAGCAATAGCGGCCCTAGCAGGCTGTAGTACAGTACGCCCATTGGGTAAAGTTGATATTCAAGATCAACCTACAGTCAGTAAGACTATGACAAAAGAAATTGATCAGTTACCAGCACCAGACGGAGCTCCTATTGCGGTAGCTGTATATGGATTTAAGGATTTAACAGGTCAACGTAAACCTAGTCAAACACTAAGTTTATTCAGCACAGCAGTTACACAGGGTGCTGAAGCATACATGATCAAGACCTTACAAGAAGCTGGCAATCGTCAATGGTTTACAGTTGTAGAACGTGTTGGTCTAGATAACCTGTTGAAAGAGCGTCAGATGATCAAACAAACTCGTGAGATCTATGAAGGCGCAAATGCTAAATTATTACCGCCATTAACTATGGCTGGTGTAATTATCGAAGGCGGTATTATTGATTACAATAGTAACGTTCTTACAGGTGGAACCGGTGTAGCAGTGTTTGGCATCGGGCCATACACACAATATACTCAGGATCAAGTTGTTATCAGCTTACGTCTAGTTAGTGTGCAGACTGGCGAAATTTTGACGACAGTGACTATAGAAAAGAACTTATTAAGTACCCAGGACGGCATAACTGCACTGCGTTTCTTCAATCAAAATACAGACAGCTTTGAATTTGATAGTAGCCAAAGTTTTAACGAACCAGGTAACTATGCATTGCGTAGTGCTATCGAACAAGGTATAGTAGAATTAATTAAAAAGGGCGAACGTCAAGGGTTGTGGAAATTCAAGACTAGTGTTGTAAATCCAACACCTGTTGAAAATCCAACACCTGATGTGTTAAAAAAATAACAGCAGAGTATAATTAAATCAAAAGTGAACTTAAATATTTAAGGAAGGTAGGTTCGTAAAGTTTTTTTTAGGGTTAATAGCCCACCGGAGAGTAATAAAAATGAAAAAAATAATAATAGCAGTAGCAATCGCGTCAGCTTTCGCACAAACTGCATGGTCACAAACAGCGCCAACTGCGCCAACTGCAACAGTTGTACCAGCGGTCATTCAGGCCACTGATCAAAATTTTGCCGCGGGCGTAACAACGGCATTAAGCAATCCTACAACTAACATTGTTTACCTACAGCAAAGTGGTAGTACT